>ERZ501058.20-NODE-20-length-179711-cov-10.320663_pt1 | contig 179711 bp, 117 predicted proteins | sample MGYA00510857_ERZ501058 | MGnify/ENA primary metagenome ERZ501058 (study PRJEB25958, sample SAMN03398523) | human skin metagenome | study: EMG produced TPA metagenomics assembly of the Human Skin Microbiome Metagenome (human skin metagenome) data set.
TAGATGAATACACAATAAATTGGACATATGGATAATCTTCGCAAGGGTTCGGCCGGTTAGCACAATTGGTAGTGTGTCTGACTACGACGGTCCAAAGGATCGCAGCTTATCAGGAGGTTGCGGGTTCGAGCCCCGTGCTGGTCATGTTTTTGTTTTTATCATCTCAAAACACGTACCAACATCATTCTTTTTTATAACATGGCAATATCACCATGTGTGTCGGTCTCACACTCGTTATCGACGGATACAGATAAGTTTCGCCGTCACATCACCACTCCCTTCCAGCTTGTACACATACATACAATTATACATACATATTTGCCTTCCAGTCTAATTTACCCCTACGATCAGTAGCCAGCCAAAGACGATCTGAGACATGGCAATACCAAACAAGAATTGAATGCGTGCCGCACGCTGGCCTTGAGTAACAGTGACGCTAGAGGGAGAAGTCGGGTCAGGAAGAACGACGTAACGCAAAGAGCGCAGGAGGAAAAATGCGTTTGCAGCGAACATGTACAAAAATGTAAGCCAATAGAGCCAGCGGCTGATATGCAGAGATCCCACAGCAAGAATAACCAGCGTGCCAACAAACTTGTAGCCCGAGTACGCAATCAGGTCAAACACCGTATGATCGCCTTGAATATTGAGCAAGTAGCATCCCAACTTGATGGCACTAAATTCAATCAGAACGATCGCCAAGGCACGAGAAGCCGTGTAGCCCAGCACCTCGGGATGGAATCGACCACGAATCCCATAGATGAACGACGTTGCAATCACATAGGTCACGAATGCCATCAAGGGTATATACATATCAGGGCTGTTGACATCCTCACGCGGCACACAATACGAGACCGGCTCGACGCAGCCGCTAGGATGACCGCCTTCTGCCGACAACGACCGCTCCGGTGTGCTCATTCCAGCATAGATGGTAGAGCTGCTCTGGGTCGGCGACATGATGCCAGATGCACCATACGGCGTGGAGTATCGCAGTCGCCGCGACCAGGGCCGATGGCGCCAAGGGAATAGGATGATGCGCAGCTTGTGCAAAACGTATGAATTCGACACATTAAAGTAGTGCTTGAGAACTGGCATGGGAAGAAGCGCACGGAAGTTGCGCTGCATGTATTCACCGCCCACCTGTGCGACATGCCGGCCTAGCTGCATGCCCATTTGTGTCGTAGCATCGTTCATCATGTTGGACGAGCCAAACGCAGGGATCCCTGCAGCATGCGAAAAGCTGTCCCACGCCGAGTCCTGTGGTGTCACAGGCATACCGTAGGCATCTTGCTGCACCACTGGTGGCGTGCTGACGCCATCAACTCCCCAACCATTGGCCGGCGAAGGATACGTATCTGTGCTCTGCGGTTGCCCAGTGATGGAATTCGCTCGGTAGGGTGGCGGCGTGTATGGCGACGAAAAGTCTTGGGTCGTGGGCGACATGGGCGCAGGTGACTGAATCCTTTGGTACTCCATCGGCTGTGATGCCAATGGACCAGGGCGAACGACGCGCTGTGCACCTGTCATGTTAGTGCGCGGTGTGGTCGCGCGGCGAGGTACATTGGGCACCGGCCTCCCTTGTGTTGGTGGCCGACCACCTGCCCATGGACCACCACGAGGTGGGCGTGGCTGCGCCGGTGCACCTTGGTACGATGTAGCTGAAGCGTCGCTTGAGCCCGCGCGAGAGGGCGCAGAGGCACGTGGATGCGTGGGTACAGGTCGTTGCAATGGCGGTGGCACGCGTCCCGACGGGCCAGTGCGCTGTGGGTACATGACACAATGAAAGAAGGGGATGTGCTAAGGACGTGACGTGTGTGCAAAGCCCGTGTGTGTGTGTGGATGACGGCGATGTCGACCAACGAGCTAGACGAGACGAGACAAGACGAGAGAGCGCAATGTGTTCGAGACGCTCGTTTCTTCGCGCAAACAAACCGTTTGCGCTCAGCGAACCAGGCAGGCCAGGCTTGTGTGTTTGCGTTAGCGTGCGGTGTTGACGGCCGGGCGCCCACTGACTCTGGGCAGAACGCCGCTGAAGGGGGGCAAGGGTGGGGGGGGTGGGAACAGGGTCCTGGGCAGGCGGGCGACGCAGGGTGCACGTGACGAGGGCGCCGCAGTCGGGCTACGTCGTCTGACTGGGGCTACACGTAGGGAGATTTTCGCGACCACACGATGCCCAAGGCGAAAGGCAAGGGTGGTAAGAACCGCCGGCGCGGAAAGAATGATGGTGACGACAAGCGCGAGCTCGTGTTCAAAGACGAGAGCCAGGAATATGCACAGGTGTTGAGGATGCTGGGCAATGGGCGTCTGGAGGCCATGTGCTTTGATGGAGAAAAGCGTCTTGCGCACATCCGTGGCAAGATGCGCAAAAAGGTGTGGATCAATAACGGCGACATTATCCTGCTATCTCTTCGCGAGTTTGAAGATGGAAAAGCCGATGTCATTCAGAAGTACACGCCAGACGAAGCGCGCAGTCTCAAGCAGCATGGTGAGCTGCCTGAGGCGACAAAGATCAGTGAAGATGCGTTTGGCGAGGACGAGGGTGATGAGATTGAGTTCCAGGAGCCCAGCGACGAGGATGAGGAACAGGATGATGATGAGGATCTTGATGATCTTTGAGCACAAAGATGAGAAACGCGTACCCATTCCCCGCAAAAAGAACATGTCCACATGGGACGGGGATCGATGCATGGCACCACCGACTGTGTGTCTACATCATCCATGAATTGCCGTAATCGAATCTACATATATATCGCACTTGAGTGCTATTGTTTCTTTTTCTCTTCTTACTATGTAGCGCGCGCGCGATGTATACACCTGCGAGTTGTAGACTGCCCATGACGCAGACGAAGCCATGGCGTACGATAGCGCTGTTGGTGTGTGTTCTGTGTCCATGGCGAGTTCTCATGAACGACGCCTCGCTGCCAGACCTGTCCAGCATGTAGTTACGCACAGGAAAAAAAAAAAGATCGATTCACTCGCGTGTTCTTGTATAGCTGTATTACCATGCACTGCACAAATGACTATGAAGACGGCGCAGTCTCCGGACCTGGCGCCGCCGGTCTTGACTCTTGTGTATTGGAATCTGTGTCTGTCGCGATACGTGACGACGCAGCCGCCGGCTCGGCCTTGTCATGCATGCGCGTGTCTTGAGCAGGTGCGCTTGTGGTTGCTACCGCTGGCTCTGACGCTGCTGCTGACGCTGTGGGTGTTGTTGTTGTTGTTGTTGTTGTAGACGTCTTCGCATCGACACTGGTCGGGGCCACTGTCTCTGAGGAGCTGCTGCGCTGGACAGGCGTCTCAGAAGAGACATGTGCATGCGATGCCTCTGAGGGCGCCTCAGAAGTAGCATCGGCTTGTGTGGAGACAGTGTGGCTCGGGCCAGACGCATCACGACTGTGTTCCATAGCCGAGCCGCGACGGCGATCACGTTCGTCCCGTTCTTCGCCTGGCAGTGACGGAGATGCGTCCGCCATCGAAACATCGCCCGTCTCTTCCGCATGCTCGTCAGCAGCAGGAGCAGGAGCAGGAGCGGGAGCGTCTGCACCAGCTGAAGGTGAGGAAGCTGAGGCCGGAGGCACTGCGGGCGGCATGCGATCGGCCTCGGTGGCCAAGGGCTCGGCTGCTGCATCGGTCGTTGTTGACAGAGTGCTCTTTGTCTCGTCCATAGCCTCCAGACGAGCGTGGAGCCAAGCATGCCAGCGTTGCGTGCGCTGGGCAGTGATTTTCGTACGCGCCTCTTCTTCTTGCTGGCGGCCAGGCATGTCATCGTCTGCCGAGGATGGAGCCGCCGTTCTGTCAGCGACGTGGATCCGGGCAAAGACATCTTCCGTGTCCTGCACGAAAAAGAGCCGGTATGTCTTCATACACACACGGATGTCGAGGTTGTTCTTGACGATGTAGCGCGTCGAGTCATCGGCATCCGCCGCTACGCGCGAGTCTGGCGAAGCTGGAAGGTTTCGATGTAGGAAAGGTGCACAAATCTTGGTCGGCAGGCCTTCTGTCGGCGACCACAGGCAGTAGCTTGCAATGTACTGGAGCCATCGCTGTTCCTGGTCATGTGGATCGTCGAGCGTATGGTCGTCGTGCGACATGAGCTGGATATGCAGCTCACACGGCATCATGGACGACATATCGGCGACATGTGGTGGCGGCCGAGGCACGGCTTCGATGCGGAACAGGTGTTCGTCGCGTCCGATGGTGTGCTCGGCGGCCATGCGCGAAGCAATGATCCGTCGGTACAACTTGACGTCGCGAGCGTCGATGCCTGCATCGGCCCACAGCGCCGCACAGTCGCGGTGCGTCGATGCGAAATTGTCCAAGAGCTCCTGGCACTTGGCGTCGGTGTTAATCGTCAGGGCCGTCTTGATGAGCGCCTGGATCACCTTGTCGATCGTGTACACCACGTAGCCCTCCCGGGTGTACATGTAACGCACGGCCTCTTCAAACGAGCTCTGGTCCAGTTCGTTGCGCAAATGCCGCACGACGAGCTCCAGCAGCACGGCATAGTACTGGGACGGGTGCAATGTCAATACCGCACGGTCCGCGTCACTCAGGGTGTCTGTGTCTTGCGGCAATGGGCGTGCACCAGGCAGTCGAGAAGCAATTGTGCTGACGAGGCCGGCAGGTCCCGTCGCCGTGTCCATAAGACCCAGGTTCGCCGCCAGTGGGTTCACCTTTGACGACGAAATACTGCGCTGGTCCTGGATATGCACATGCTTGAGTGACGCGAGACGTGTGTATAGGAGGCACAGCAGACGCATAAATACGTACATCGTCGTGTTGCCAAAAAGCTGAGTCGACACGCGCATCTCGCGTGCTGCTGTCGACGGTGCATGGACGAGCCAAGTATCCACGACTGGCGTCTTGCCTGCTTCACCTTCATGGCTGATTGACGATGTCGATGCGTTCTCTGTGTCGTTGTTCCCCTCTGTGTCGGCAGCACGATGCGGTTCGCTTTCTGAATGGGCATCTGCATCGCCATGCGAGTCGCCACCATCTCCGTCGCCATCACCATCACCATCACCATCGCCATCGCCATCGCCATCGCCATTGCCCTCGCCATTGCCCTCGCCATTGCCATCACCATCGCCATCGCCGTCGGCATCGTCATCGCCGTGTGCGTTGTTGTCGGCATCGCCATCCTCGTCTGCATCGCCGGCACCATCGTCGTCGCCATCACCCTCACGCCGTGATCGAGCGCGCTTCGGTGTCATGAGCGCCAGGAGCGACGCCGGCTCCATACCCAACATGCGTGAAAGCATCGCTTTGATCACCTGGCGCACACGCGCGCGATCATGCGGCTGGAACGGTGCCGAGGGCCGGTCCAAGTAGTGGGCCACCAAGCGCAGGACATCGGCCAGGACATGCGGATCGTTCATCGCAAACGACAGCTGGTATCGTGGCGCAAGGCGCGGGAGACTCGGATCCAGCGTAAGCCGTCGCTGCTGCTGTGTAGCGACCAGCGACTCGATCTCGTTGACGAGCGCCTTGGTCGTGATGGTCTTCTTGTCGGTGCTCTTAAAGTTGACGCCCTGGTGGTCCAGTGCCTTGTAAAAGTTGCGCGCATCGACTTCGCGCCACACCTTGTTCCACTCGCGCTGCGCACGTTTCCATTCCTCGTCCTTCTGCTTCAGCCGCGCCAGCACGATAGGCACAGCGACGCACGGGTTGTCGTGGAGCGCAGCGATCACCTCGAGTCCGTGCTGCCGTCCGTACACCTTCTTGATGATGCGTTGGTATATGCTCTTGCTCTGCCCGCCGAGCCCCGGCTTGAGTCGGAACGATGCTCGCTCGTCTGCATCCATCACGGCGATCCGCGCGGCAATGGGCTCCAGCAGGGCTATCGTGCGCAGATTCGCCTCGATATGGTAGTCGTACTCATGGCGCTCTTCTTCACTGCGATACAGCGCATCTTCGTACACGTTTTTCTTGTGCGGATTGAACGACTCGCCCTCACTCGCCCATGTGGGATGGCTAACCCAGCCGTCGTTCAGCACCTCCCAGCACAGTGCGTCACGTCCACTGCACGAAAGCTTGACTTCGCCAGCCGGCAGCTTCCGGTACGACGGCCCGCACGACTTCTGCGTCGACAGGTCGAAGCGCTCGCGCTCCAATGCCGGCACATTCTCTAGCACAGGGTCTTCGTTCTCGAGCCATCCGTGCCGACCCATGTCGTAGCCGACAAGCGTTTTGAATGCGCCCAACAGCTCAGGCCGTCCGTTCAAAAACAGCGCTACACGGTCCACGAGCGTCGGCACATCGATCATGTCCTGTGCATACAGATTCAGCAGCTTCAAAAAGTCCATGTAGGTCGCGCGGTCATCGAGGTGCTTCTTGACTCGCTCAAAGAAAGTCACCTCATCCACCGTCGCTATGGGCGGCGGCGGCATCGGCACAAGATCCCCTCCAGCTGGCATGTGCGGCGGCGGATACGCCTGCGTGCCGTGCATGCCGGCAGCTGGCAGATAGCCTTCTGGCGGCAATGCTTCATACCCGGGAGGCAGCGGCGCTCCTCGCGCATACATGGCATCGCCCATCATCTCGCCTGGGCCTGGGCGAGGTACCGCCTGTAGGTACGGTGCCCCTGCCTGAGGCAAGCCGGTGCCTGCCGTGCCTGGTGCCCCTCCTGGTGGCGGCGCCGCCGGTCCACCTGGCGTACTCGCGGCGCTATCGCCCTTCTTGCTGCGCTTTCGGCCCGAGCTGCCACTTGTCTTGGGCGCTGACGACGACGACGATGACGACGTCGACGTCGTCGTCGTCGATGCTAGGCCCATGGACTCTGGCCCAGGCGGCATGTCGTCGATGACGCGCTTCTTCCGAGAGAGACTCGGCGCCGGCACCGCTTGTGTCCCTGGATATGGATGGTGCTGATAGTGGTGTGGATGTCGCGCTGGCACTGCGTCGTACGCCACACCAGCACCAGGTGCACTACCTGGGCCTACGGCGGCCGCAGGTCCCATGCCGCCGCCAGCATTGCCGGCACCGCCAGCGGCAGCAGCAGCAGCATTCACTCCTGCACCGCTCCCAGGGGCCCCATGGGGCGGTGGCGCCTCGCCTGGACCCATCCCATTCGTCATGTGTCCAATCATGCCAAACAGGCCAGCTCCGCCTGGCGCCGCACCTGTGTCAGGAAGGAACTGTTTAAACTCTTCCAGCAAGTCTTTGGCATGGTCAAAGAGCACCGTTACCTGCGCATACACTTCGTGGATAGGTCGTTGCTCCTTCTGGTACGTCTGCAGGATTTCCAGAAACTGCTTGTACGTATCAGGATCGTTGCTGAACCGCTGCTTGATCTTGTTGACGTAGCTAATAGCATGATTGAACTCCACCGGCGGCCGTAGCACTGGCTCCGGCGCACCTGCCGGTGGACCACGGCCAACGGGCTCATATCCCATTGGCATTGCACCGCCATAGGCACCATGTGGCGGTGGCGGTGGTGGTCCTGGCTGTGGCGGTGGCATCGATGGCGGCATGCCCATAGACCCAGGAGACGTACCTCCTCGCATCGGCATGCCAGGCGCCACTGGTGCCACTGGTGCCGCTGGCGCTGCTGCTGGCCCTGTTGGTGGCGGTCGCGGCAGGCCTTTGACGTTTGGCGGTGGCGCCGGCCCCATTCGCTCCGCATAATCAGAAACCGCACCATAGGGCGAGGGACCACCGGCGCCTGGACCTCGTGAGGCAGGCACATCATGCAGCGCCAAAGGTGCTCCTGACGCCGTCGTAGGCGCACTTGACGACGGCACAGGAGCGCCCCCCGTCCCTGCGATGGCACCTGCGCCATTCATGGCCATCCCTGGCGCACCAGGCGACGGAACATCGCCTGGTGGAATACGGCTGACTATGCGTGGCACCATGCCGCCAAGCGTCTGTGTCGTTGTACCATTCGGCGTGGTGACAGTGATCATGTTACCATCATTTTGATCCATGCTGCACTCGATACGGTAGCCAGGTGGCAAGAATGTATTGAATCCTTGAATGAGACTAGGTTGTCCGCGGAACAGCATCGATACACGCTCGATGACGCCTGGCGTGTCGATAGCTTGGCTCTTGAACTGTGCATGGTGTAAGTCGTCGATGCTGGCCATTTCTACGCACGTCTTTCATAATATCCAGGAAGCGATTGTACACGTCAGGATGGTCCGTAAATTGGACCTTTACCTGGTCCAGATACGACAGCGCATCGCGCACATTGAGTGTCGCCTAGATTTCCCTGGTCAGTATGACGTGTCTCCTTTTCTTTTTTTTTTCTCTATGCGTGTATACATACCATGGCTGTTGCTGCTGCGTCTGTGTACCTGATCCAAGCCTCTCACGCAGGTTCTGGAGCGTCTCGTGAGCGGCTGACCGCGCAAGTCCAGATAAATAGACGATCGAGAGTCCGCTCGTCAGGTGTGCGTGTGTGAGAGTGAAAGAGGGAGCCTCGGCGATCCACGCTGCTGACGAAAGCACACACTCGCCGCTCCAAAGTTTTGGCTGGCTATTTGACTGGGCTACTTGATGCCCTCCGCCCCTCCGCTTCATCACCTATCTGCGTCGGCCCCGCCCCGCTTTTCCTCCACATACGTCCACGGTCGCTTTTTCTCTCTGTCTCAGTCTCTTTCTTGGCTTGCGCGCTCTTACACGTGACCGTACCGGCGCTCCCTCCACCATGCGCTGCGGTAGCCGATTGTCGGCTTGGCGCTTTTCCCTGTCCACTGTCGACGGCGAATGGATCAGCGTTGCTCCTTCCAATTCTCACAGTCTCGCATGCTGGGCGTGCGCGAAACTGCTTCGATACATATCGTCCCTACGCACCCTTCCCTTCTCTCTTTCCTCCAAACTCCAAACTCCAAACTCCTCCCCACTCCCTCCCTGTCTTTCTTCTATCCCATACTTTATCGTCTATCAAAGTCGTGCATAGATACTAGGCGGACTCCGCCAGCGACCAAGCCAGTAGTTGAGTCGGATCACAATTAGGTCGCGACCCATGCGCATAGAATCGGAAAGGAGGTGGATTTTGCTACCGTCAATCTCAGTCCAGTGCACAGCAACCTCGGAAATGGGCAGCGGCAGACGCAGTAGGGTATCATGCCCGTCTCCACGCTGGGACTCAGGCCGAAGCACGTGCTGTGCTTCACTCACTCGACATGCCATTTCAGCCAAGAGAAGCAGCTCCACATCAAAGATCCAGCGGTCAATATGGGCGAGTGGAAACAGCAACTGGGCCGTCGCTCGCGAAAATAGCTTGAAGCCGCATTGCGTGTCGAGGATCTCGGGCTGTTGTGGGAGCCTCTGCACCTTGGCACCTGATGGAACCACGCGCGGCCATATCGTCGCGATGCTGGGCGGCCGCATCAGCACCGACAAAATCACATGAAAGCAGCGCATCAACATATTCCGTAGAAAGCTCCGCTTCACCACAGCCTCACTCGTCACGAGGTGCGCGCGTGATCCAACCACAATCCCCTGGCCCATCGGCGTCAGTATGCGGCTCATTTCCCGTGCTACTTTCGCCAGGTCTGAAAATCGCGTTGCGCCATCTGCATCAGCGAACAAAATAAAGGCTCCCCGTGCATGCATCACTCCGTGCCGCACAGCTGCGCCCTTTCCGCGATTGTAGTGCATACGCGTCAGACGCACTTCCGCACCAGGAGCTAGCGGATGCTCATGTGCATACGTCATGGCCACTTCACACGTTCTGTCCTGCGAACCGTCATCGACCAGCAGCACTTCGTACGTGCGGAGTGGCTGTGTTAACGGCGTTGCCGCCTCTGCAGCCTGCGTGGTTACATAGTTAGGCAACGCTTGCGGCGCTGGCTGTGCTAGCGGCTCACCCGACTTTCGTACACTTTCGAGCCAGGTGAGTGCATCATCCAACATCGACCCGAGTCGCTTCGCCTCATTGTACATGGGCACTACGACGGTGAGCTGGACTGTGGGCTCCTCCGTCAGCCGGGGCAGAGGAGTGGGATCATTCGGCTCCGCTGCCGTGATATACGTGCACTCTGCGGCTGTCATCTGTACCTCTTTCGGCGTGGCAAGTATGAGAGCCACATACATGATCACCGCACCAAGTAGTAGTGCCATACCGACGCTCCATGGCGACAACACGCCTTGGGTGTGTGCGAAGAAAAGCCCCGCAGCAGCAGACAAGAAAGAACCATCGAACGTGGTGCTTCCTGCTGCGGAGCCAATGCAGCAAGCCGCACCCATCGTCAGGAACGATCGTACGTGGCACGCTCTCCAGATTCGCGTCACTTGCTTTGTAAGTTCCACCGTGTCAGCAGGTCGCTCGATTGGTACCTGTTGGCCTGCCTATCTTGGTCGCGTGCAGGGCATGCCACGCGTCTGCTAGCCTAATCGTCGGGGCTGGGGGGCAAAATGCGGTTAGTCTTGGGCGGTTGCCGGCTATGGCACGTGATACATCCTGTTGGCTGGCCGGCTTTGTCCCCTGACCCAATCGGGCCCTCCACTACCGTTTCCCTCCCTTTCTAGCCTGTGCGTCTTTATGCGCAAACGCCGAATCTTGGCGAATCTGGCGTGGCGCGCGCAGAAAGCTATGTGCGGCAGTTTTGGTCACAGTGTGACTTGGTATAGACACACCAAGCTTGTTGGGCATTCATCCGACTTTCTACGCTACTCCAAGTGTGTTTGGTTGGGGGAACCGAACCATTGAAAAAAATATAGTATAGTCGACTAAAGTGAGGTCCTTGGGCTGTGTTACTATTGTACCTTTCTCCGCACCTTTTGACATTTTTTTGATTACTTCTCTTTCACTCATGATCACTGTCATCCAATATAAGTTTCCACCCGAAGCCTATCAGGTCCTGTTTCTGCTGAGCATGTTCCTCTACGTGGACCAGGCACGACCCAACACAATCGGCGCTCGAATTCGCCAGTTTGTTGGCGGCCCGTCCGTCATGGACAAAATCCGTCAACTTACGATTGGAATCCACGTTATCGAAGCCCTCGTTATGCTCTTTGTCAACGTTCGCCGGGGTGCCTCGTTGAGCGTCACAGTACGTGCACCATGCATGCGATTTCTTTCGTATACTCTAATCTTACATGCAGATCAAGTGGGTTCTGACAACACTCATTTTTGGCGGTCCGTCCTGGGGCACATTCGCGAGTATGTGTAGTACTATTGCGCATCCGAGTTCATGTTTCTTACCCATGTACAGAGATCAACCACGGCATATTCTAGGAGTATCGTCTTCCACCGTTGGTACTCCGCTATCTGTCGCTTGCAAGGAGGTTGTCTATCTATATTCTCTATTAGCCATCCGTAGTAATTATATGTCCTCATCGTGCTGTTTAAGCCATCTTCCACGAAGTGGGGACTCCGAATCGGACAATATAAATCCCAACTTCGGGTTTGATTTCATAAACTAAAAAAACAATTCGACAAGAATGAGATTCGAACTCACGCGGGCAGAACCCAATGGCTTGCCGACTTAATTCGTCGTGCTAATAGCAGGCCACCGCCTTAACCACTCGGCCATCTTGTCAACGCGACACCAACAGCACGAAACAATGCGTACATAATGTTTCTACATGAATGAGTCATCGCTTTCCATCCCGAGGTCATCAGACTCTGCATCTTCCGCAGATCGCTCCCTTGTCTTTTGCGCGGCGCGAATCCGTGCGCGCCGCTCTTTCGCGCGCTGCTCCTCAGCAATGAGCTCTTCAGAAAATACTGTCGTTAGAAGATCTGAAAGGTGCATGCGTGTGCGCTGGACTCACAGCTTGAGTAATCCCTAGCAGCAGCTTGTTCTTTGTGTGTCCGTTTGGCTTCAAGGGTCTCTTTTTGCTATTGGCATGTGTAAGTTGCGTGAAAGACGAGCGTCATACCTGTTTCAGAGCAAATTCTTTCTTCTTGCGCCCGATCGCTCGTTCGCGTTCCTGGCGCTCCGCTTCATAATCAACGAGGCGGTCCTCCTTGGTCTTGTTGAGCCTGTTGACAATTTCGTTTTTGCGCTCTTTCACGTAAAACCGCTTCACTTGCCGGTCATTGTGGAAACAAACAGCACCCACAGCCATATCGCCCGTTTTCTTCCATGAGCACGCCCTTATCGTAACGCACACACACGTACTTTGACATTGCCATGTGGTGTATAAATGATGGTCAGGTTGTTCTTTTTGTTTCCTGTCTTGTAAGACGTACAGAAAAAAAAGACCAGACATGGGCACGTACCTTCTATTGAGTTGGCCTTTACCAGCTGAGCGCAGTCCTCAAGCAACGCTTCTGGGATGGATGTCCAAACCATTCCTTCAGGCATACGAAGATACACGTGTGCGGAGGACAACTTCACCATTCATGAGTGCCGAGTAACACTCACCTTGTCGACGTGAAACCAGACGTCCTTTTTGAATAAGCCACACAGACTCACCGGCAACTATACGTACCTCTGGAAACCCATGCCGGATCAGATCTTCGTCTATTTGTGTCAGTCGAATCGTACTTGCTTTCTATTTTATCTCGACCCATGTAGATTGTCACGGGTGGATCATATGCTACACGCGAATGTAAGCTGAATTTATGCGTGTTTCGTACCTGTCGAGGTGTAGAAAAGCACCATGGCGATGTCAGTTCGACCGTGCGCCTTGCTCGCCTGCTTGGTTCTGTAACCCTCGCCAGGCACAGTTGACGCAATGGACTTGCCGTAAGGAGCGAGACCAAGGATCCATTCACGTGATCATACGCGTGAGTTTGGGGGGTCTTTCTTGCTGTTGGCAAGTGTTGATCCCACTGTACCTGGCAGTCAAGCTTCGTGCACTTACTTTCACTCGCAGGACACACTTGGTCGGATTGCACCAGGCGCTTCCATGGCGGACAGCGATCGAGCTAAATTAGAGTCGCGCATGTCATCCATGTCGATTCATGGAAAAAATGACATGAAAGCAAGGGGTCAAGGAGCGACGGCCTTGGTAAACACGACATGGCTGGCCTCTCAGAATCGCAAGGCTGCGCCACAGCCATTCCAGCCACGTCCATTGAAATCTATTGTTAAAAATGATCCGGCTTCTTCCTATCCACGCGCACCTCTTACTGCAAAACATGCTGCGGCTAATGTACCGTCGTCGATGGACAAATCGGTGGGACGAACAACATCTATGTCAAATGTACGTGTGCCGTCGGCCTCTTCCGCACACACATATGGACACTCTGAAACAGGGTCTTCTACTCGTACACCTACTGTCGCGTCCACTGAACCGACAGCCCGATTGGATCTGGGTCGATATGATGGTGGTCTTGAACGTGATGAGAGCAAAGGCCGGCGCGAGACGTCGTCTGAGGCTGACTTGCTTGCTATGGATTCCTCCATGGACGGCTTGCAGCATCAGCCAACGCGTCCGTGGAGTCTCTCGGAATTTGAAATAGGCCGTCCGCTTGGAAAGGGGAAGTTCGGTCGCGTGTATCTGGCGCGTACCAAGACTGTGACATCTGCACGCCTTGGGAACCAGGGCTACGTGGTTGCACTTAAATGTGTATACAAAAAAGAGTTGGTCGAGAATAGGGTTGATCTTCAGCTGCGGCGCGAAATCGAGATCCAGATGAATCTTCGCCACCCCAATGTACTGCGCATGTTTGGCTACTTTCATGATCAAGGCCGCATATTCATGATGCTGGAGTTTGCCGGGCGCGGCGAGCTCTTCAAAATACTTTCGAAGCTACCTGATCGACGCTTCGATGAAAGTACGGCCGCCAAGTATATTGCGCAAATCGCTGATGCTCTTCAGTATCTTCACTCGAAGCATGTCATTCATCGAGACATTAAGCCAGAAAACCTGCTTGTCGGTATTCGTGGAGAAGTGAAGATCGCCGACTTTGGCTGGAGTGTGCATGCACCAGGAAATCGACGCGCTACCTTGTGTGGTACACTGGACTATTTACCACCGGAAATGGTCGAGGGCAAACCCCATGGAGGCGCTGTTGACTTGTGGGCGATGGGTGTGTTAACGTACGAATTTCTCGAGGGTGTTCCGCCGTTTGAAGAGCTAAGCGGTGCGAGCATGACGTACAAGCGGATTGCTGCCGTGGATCTTCATATGCCAGAGCGGTTCAGCGAGGAGGCGAAGGACCTAGTTCGTTCTTTGCTTAGGTATAATCCCGCTGACCGTCTTCCCCTATCGAAGGTCCTGCGCCATCCGTGGATTTCTCGACATGACCCTACTGCATATGCTAGAGCGAGCCGCTATGTGCGCATGGAACCATAGGCTCTCTGCCTCTCATGAACCAAGCAACGCTATCGTGCCACAGTGTGATGCACAATAGTACAAGGACCTGAGTCTGCATCTCTATGAGGTTGATGTCAACGCCCCTCGTTTGCTCTCATGGTTTCTGTTTGGGTTGAACCCACTGCACCTTATGATATAGGATTTTGTTTATGGATGTACCACATATTTGTCTAGTAACACAAGCAAGGGATTTAACTTGATCGCTCAATTAGAATGCATACATGCATGCACACTCAAAGAGATAAAGAAAAAGAAAGAAACAACGGCAAAAAAAGGTAAAAGAAAAGCTGGGATAGGAACATCTAGTCTGATGAGCTCTTCTTCTTCCCAGGCGTCTTGATAACTGCGTTGCACCGTTAGCTGTGGTCTTAAACACTTACGTGACTTGTGAATATATGGCAGCACACCACCTCCGGCAATTGTTGCTCGAATAAGTGAATCAAGTTCCTCGTCGCCACGAATGGCCAACTGGAGATGACGTGGCGTGATACGCTTTACTCGCAGATCCTTTGAAGCATTACCTGCACGTGTCAGTCTACTCGCATACATTTCAACTATGCAGTACAAACCAGCCAACTCTAGAACTTCAGCGGTAAGGTATTCAAGGATGGCACTCAGATACACGGCAGCCTTTGCACCGACACGGATGTTGTTTTGCGACTTGTTCTTCAAGTGGCGGTGGATACGTCCCACAGGGAACTAGCGAGAAGAGTGAGTCATGGAATCAAGCCTCCAAATACATACCTGAAGTCCTGCACGCACAGACTGAGAGACTGGTTTTCGCGCTTCTGGCTTTTGACCACTTGTTGGCCCGGACTTGCCGCCTGTACCAGATGACGACATGGTTGTAAGACGTGCCTGATTGCATGACGCGTTCCACCTGCTATGGGACCAACACGCGCGCGAGATATTCATCTCGGCCGAACTCACCCGCGTTTCCACGCGCGCATTCGCGCTCATGTGCGCGAGCGAGCGAGCGACACGGGGCGTTGCGTAGGTTTCGCTTTATTTTATTTATTTTATATTACTTATTTTTTTTTCGATGTAGGGGCACGAGTCTGTCGGCACAATGACATGACTACTCTCTCAACAGATTCGTACCCAAACAGCCAGCCTTAGTAGACGCGCTTACGTAACATAGCTTCACAACATCGCTCAGACCCATTCTGGCGTTGGCGCATTGTAGTTGCAGTAGTCATTAGCGTGACGCATCGTTGACGAAGCGGGGATCGTTCGAGTCTCGCGCAAATCTTTTATTTGTTGACAGCGAATTCGCATCTAGCAAAAAAAACTTCAACTGGCTTCGATCGGCGCTTTGCCGTCATGACTCATGCAGCCACGCTGCTTGTTCCCATGGGCGTGCCGCGTGTGCCGCCAAGGATACCATGGCAGCACCGGCATGTGGGTGCAACAGAAAGGGCGCAGAGGAACAATGATGAGAGAGAGAATGCGAGTGAATGTGAAGAAGCGGACGGCTGGTCAGAGACTGATTCCGACGCCGAGGAATCGATCCAAAGCAGCGGCTCTGTTTGGTCGAGTGCTTGGTTCCATGTGTTCCCAGCGAGTGATCGCACAACGGCGTCGCAAGGAGAGGCGCGCTTCGCGATAGGCGGCAGTGATGGATCTATTTCCATCTTTTCACGTACGGCGTATTCGATGGCGTCTGAATCTATAAGTGCAACTCTATGCAACTCAAAACACCTGAGCGTGAACAGTTCTTCAACATCGCCAACGACATCGCCTTCGACATCGTCATCGTCGGCGAAAGACCAAAATAAGTTGATAACTCGCAAAAAGCACCGGCGGAACTTGCTAATGCTTGTTTCTAGTATGTACTCACCCACAACGTCGTCGGCCTCAGGCGCTGAACAATCAAGCATGACCTGCAGTCCGAGTTTCACAAGTCGAGGCGCCGATGGTGCTCAAGGATCGGATGGAAGTACTGCGGGTTCGACGGGGATATCCTGTGCACTTCAAAGCCCATTGCATGCGCCACAGAGTGCAACGATCGGCATGACAAAGGCCACGTCTGGACCAGCCCAGCTAGACGAGCGTTCTTTCGGCGGTCAGGCCGAGCATTTGCTGGAGGCACAATACCAATCTACGGACATACCCAAAGTTATCGAGCATCCAGTGCTGGATCATCATCCGCACTATGTGCCCCGCACCCATGAGCCACACCAAGATATGCATCTTTCGAAGCAGGATGCACACCGAACCGTTCCCGATAACCAATCGCGTCCCGCTTTACCACGAGTCGTTAGTGGACACACTTCACCCGAGAGAGAAAGCTCTTCTGATACCTGGGCGCTTCGTGATGGCACGTGCAAGTGTGTGTACCGACTCTATTCGTCGGACACGTCAGCGATCGTCTCATTGCACGTTGACAACGACCTGCGAACACACCCACTTCTCATCTCGTGCCAGGCATCCGGCCGTATAGTTGTATGGGATGCTACTTTCATGACGCTTATTGGAAGTGCTATGATTCGGTGCACTGAGCACAAGAGTGGTCAGGCTGTTCATAGTGCTGATGACGATCATGAAGATGCCGGTGATGTCGTGCGTGTGCATCTTGAGCATCAGATTTTTGGATCAACTTACAAGACTGTGGCAACTGCAGCATTCTCCATGCCAGCACCGGTCGGATGTATGCGTGTTCAACGTGTTCGAATGACGGCCGAGTCTGACGCATCGAGCGCGTACGTCGCATTAAGCTGGCCGCAAGCGGGTCGTGCTTGTATTGTATGGGTCGACATGACACGCGCTATTCTTGTGCCATGTTTATTTGTAAGCTTGCCGGATGATCTGCAGGGGGATTCACCTATTGACTGGGAATTGCATGCTACTGGGATGTCGGTATGGTCGACGCCACTTGCACCGGCCTCAGCTACGGCTCCTCCTTCACCGACGCCAACACTCGTTTTAGCTTACACAACGTCATACCATATGGTCGCAACGACAAAGTATGTGTGGCAAGATTCACTGGCGCTGCAGTATTTCGATATGCTCTCACATGGTTCCCACGCGCCCAGTGCACCGCCGTCCTTGCCACCGTCTATGGTCGTTAAGGAGCCTGTGCACCCAATGAGCATGACTGAACTCGGCGCACTGGATCAGAAAGCGTTGCAGCTTGTTCTCCTGCAAGACATTTGCGTCATCACGACGAAATCTTTGGTCTGTTCGATGGACCGGCATGCCCGCGCCGGAGTCGTGGACTCATGCCAATTACCTAGTCGGCCTGAGCGTCTTGTCATTTTGGGCTCCTTACTAGGTGTGGTGTGTGAAGACGATGTGCTTACGCTGCGAATGTCGCCTGCAAGTCTACAACTGAAGGCCACTGAGTCACGGCCGTCTTTGCCTCACGTTGCTACTTTTTTACCTGAGACAATCCAGCTCATATGTGCCAATACAAATGGGGATGATGAGAACACCCTGGACATGGATCACGAGACCGAATACTTAGCGGGCCATACCCATGGTAATCCGGGGGCGAATGTCACCACTGGCACCAGCTCTGACACAGCCCCATCCACGTACCCAGCCTCTGCCACCCGATCCTCACCCAATCGCTTGCCATGGACGGCCGTATGGCCTCACAGTCTCAGTCGGATTCTTTTGGCTCTATCTTCGGGTGGTATTTCCATAACGACATGGTCCAACTGGCTGAGCCAAGCCGTTCTACAGGACCGCTCTCCCGTGCCACACTCTGCGTCGTCATGGGACGCCGATGTATCTGTATTGCAAAGTGTCACAAATCCCCGCACCGGCACGCGCCATCTTATTGGCGGCTCTGTCTTGGGAGATATTGGCGTTTGGCACGCCGACACGCTCCGTATCGAGGCATCGTGGTCTTGGTTCACATCGTCCGTCCAAGCGGTCGTGCCTCTCCATGGTGTCCAGCCCGTGTCGCGTTTGTTTGGTTGTGTCTTGTGCGTTGCGACCGACGGCACCTGTGCATTACTCGCACTTGACGATGTGCGCCTTGTTCAACTGTTCCCGCCTGCGGATGTGCCCTTGTCTCTTGTGGGCGTACATGAAAACCGCCTGCTTCTTCAATATGGGCATCATCGTGTGCGTGTGTGGGATGTCGAGACTCAAGACCTTGTTCGGAGTGAGGTCGGCGAGTCGATTCACACACTCTTTCATGGTCCGACCGCGTCTCCCTGGGCATGTACTCGTATTCCAGCCATCGGACACACACACGTTTCAACCGGCATGCTTACGTCCTGCGGCTGTGCACAAGCCGAGACAGCGGGCATCTTGTTGGCTAATGTCCGACGCGCTGTGGACGTTGTATCCAAGCAGGCTCGTCTGGCACTTCATGTGCCATCTTTAGCCCCGCGTCTTGAGTCCTACACGCGCGCGCTACTGCTCGGTGCCTCAACTGGTCTTCCGGCAAACTCGTCCACCGGGTCAATGGCCTCTGATGCAATGTCAGACACATGTGTTCTTAGCCGCGAAAGTGCAGCCAGAGTGCAGGGTGTCTTGCTGCCACTTACCTCTACGCTCGTCCCTGTGGGCCTTGATCCGATCTTTGATCTGATCACACCGTCGCCGTCCTTTGTCCCTCTAGGTATACCTGGCGCTGTCCAGGCGCATGGCTGCATGAGTATGGCGTGCGATACAGCACCCTATGTGCGCTTTTGCATAAGCCCCGAAGCGACTGCACAGCATCTCCTCTTGAATATGGCTCTTGCGCTCCTGAACCGTGTGTTGGAAGCCCGGTCACAGTCGACGATCGATGCTCTTGGATCACCTGCTTTCATGCAACGAGTTGCTGGTCCTGCATTCGTATTCCCTTCTTTGAGCTTCCTTGCTCTGTTCATTCTCGATGAGAACGAAGTGCTGCGCACGTCGGCCAAGATCTTGTTCCATGCGTATGCTGCCGCTGCACCAGCTCGCGTACTGTCACGCTTGGAACAAAGTTGGTCTATGCATCTGCCGACATCTGCACGACGTCCGACGCCTCTCACATCACATGCCGTCCTTCTTCTTGGCCTGCTTTGTGCAGAGCGGTACGCTTACTTTTCCCCTGCTCTACTGAAGCATGTAGCGAACATGGTGCTTCACTTTCTCACGAAACCAGAGCATGGCACTCTACAGGCGTATATTGCACTGGAACTTTGTTCGGGATGCCATGTATGGCAACATTACATCGATACCGTGGACATGGTCCGTCGCGTGTTCGCGATTGCGACACTTACTGAACCAGAAGAGGAATCGTCGGCGACGAATTCAACGATGTCTGCATCTACCTCTGCGTCGACGCCACACGTCCGTCTGATGGGGCTCACGCTGCGCGGACTTGCGCGTCGTGTGACACTTGAACTCGCCGAGAAGCACAGTACACTTTTCATGAGTACGCTCGCGATGGACATTTTGCATGCGCCATCTGTCGTACAAAGCCAAGTGACATTGCGACTCGTGGCCTTTATCATTCATCAAAAACCTCTTGTCCTATATCCAAGTCTTCCACGTCTCGTCGAAGCCGTCGTCAAGTCACTCGATCCTACGCATGCAATGGTGCGTTCGAGTCTCGCAAAGTCGGCGACTCTCATGATCAACGAACTTGTGCAGACGTATCCGACCATCGCCTTCCACGGCGGCACACAGCGCCTTGCTGTCGGTACACACGATGGGCCTGTCGTCCTGTACGACCTGAAGACAGGCACCCGGTTGTATGTTCTTGATGGCCATAAGGGTGCGGTCACAGCGTGTTCCTTTTCTCCCGATGGCCGCCGCTTTTTGTCCATGAGTCTCGCAGAGGAGCTCGTGCTCATCTGGCAGCTGCATGCCGGCGTGCTCGACATGTTCCGCCGCCCATCACGCTTCAGTGCGCGCCATGAACCTTCGTCAGACTGTCGTTCCATTCAGATCCATCTCGGCCCTGCGGCTCAGTTGTCACAGGCCGACACTCTGCGTCAGGTAAAATTCGAATGGCGCGACTCGCGAAGCGTGCGCTTGTGTGTCGGTCAGGCGCACGTGAACGTGGGGGTCGTGTAGACTATATCATAATACGGAACTATCAAGCATTTTCTCTTGGTCAAGCAGTGCGCACGGATTTGGGTCTATGGCACCGACGAACAATGCACCATAGAGACGAGAGCCGGCTCTGTTGATGAGAACGGGGAATTGGCGGCCTGTATACCTAAGAAACAGTAATGAAATATGATCATTCGAAACCCGTAATACGTCGGGCACCGCACATCGGGCTGCACATCCCGATTCAATGCATACTGATGCGGGTGGTTTCCGAATACACCCATAGATACGCAGCCTTGCAGGCAATGGGCCCGTGTCACACACATGCATACACTGGTTCAAACAATTGCACACGGCAGACAAACCAACAGAGCGCGTTTGGTCAATTCCTGCTTGCGTGCGTGCACAGCCGAGTCGGTTCCTGGCACACTAAGCCTGTCCTGGCAGCCAAAGCTGGACTCGCCGCAACCGGGTTGGTTGAATACGTGCGTGCGTGCGCGCATGCGAGTGTGAAATCCACTTAAAGGCGGAGACATCGACACTTCCGTGACAATATAGGACGTAATCCTACCTCGACACACCGACACATCGACTTACGCCGACTTGCATCGACGAAGACGAACGCCTTTGTCGGTTCTCACATCACACACGTTGCATTTGTCCTGCCTGCCTGCTCGCCATGTCGCTCTCCCAGCTTCAGGTGTTCCATGCTGGCCTCCCTGTGCCTCCAGAATACAATCCTATTCGCATCCTCTTGAAGCACACGCCTCGCCTGTTGGAAGTGTTCCCCCAGCTTCACTTGTCTGAGAATGTGTTCACGCGTGTGCTGGGTCCAGTGGGTGCTCGTGTGTACGAATATCCGATGCCAGATATCAGCTTCGAGGACATAGCGGATGAAGGCACACGTCTCATCCTCGACACCTTCGTGTTGGCATTCATCGTCATTTTCCTATACCGTTCGACACTCTCCCTATCGCCCATGACGCACCGTTTCTTTACGTTTATCCTGTCATCGATCATTATGATGTGGCCCTTCTTTATGATCCCCGGCAAGGCTCTCTCTGTCAGCTACATTCGTGCTGCCATTGCTTTCCGTTTCTCGCTTCTCACGTGGGACATGTTTGAGATTCGTTCGCGTGAGGAAGTGCAAAAGTGGACGTTCCCCATCACGTACTCACATCTGACTCTCTTGCCTGTTGAAAAGGCCGACCTTGATGAGTTCAAACGCGTCAAGGGATATCCACGCAACCAACGTCTCGCAAGCCTTAAGAAAGTTCCCAGTGCTGCCTTGTCCCTGGTCGTTTCCCAGCTCCTTCTGCCTTTCTTCACGCCACGACAAATGCTTGAGCAGCAATCGTGGCCGTCCTATCTCATTAATGTGTTCATCCAGGGATTTGCTCTCTACTTCGCTCTCGCCTCTGGTGGTAATCTGGCGACGAGCCTGCTCGGTGTTGTCCTTGGTGTCGAGCAGCTTCCCATGTTCGAAAACCCATTCTTCACGACGAATATTCGTACGTTCTGGTCTCGCTGGAATCGTGCGATCGCCTCGGTCCTGCATCGAATCGTCTTCGGTGGAAAGAACACCAACATTCGTCACGCCTCGCACTCGACGACGAACGAGAAGGGCAAGCGGAAAGATGGATCAGTTGGTGCTGCGAAACAGCAACCCAAACCCGATGCGCGATTCTTCCAAAAGTCCCTGCAGGCAGTTCTGACGTTTTTCGTCTCGGGCATGCTGCACGAATACCTGTTGTACTTCGGCTCACCAGGCTTATACGGTTGGCAGACCCTCTTCTTCATCCTGAATGGTCTGATGACCGTCTTGTCTACGTACTGTCGCAAGTTCCATCCGGACCTGGTAGCTCGTACGCCTGTATTCGTCCGCTGGCTGCTGATGATGATTTTCTTCGAGTTTGTCTGCATTTTGTTCTTCATTCCGTTCCAGAGGACGAACATGCTCGCGGAGATGCAGATGGTCGGGCAGGGCATGCTCTTCCCGCGCTACGCACAGCCCCACCGCGCCACATATGTCTACTTCCTGGACGACTAATAGATCATGAGAATAGCTACCCGTACGAACGCACAACTCTATTGCCCGCATATGTTGTTGTTTCGCGTGGTGTGGGAATCACTCGTTCTTCCATTTCTCCATGTAGGCCTCGGAACACGTTCCGTCAGCCGACACCACCATCACGTCCACACCTTCTGTGCTTTCGCATCTGTTTTGTTCTATTGCACACCCTCTATTACATAGGCACACTCGGCGGCATGGGCGGCATGGCCATTGGGTCCACAGGCTCAACACCACTTTCAATCGATACACCAAGTCCAACCTTCGCTCCGCCGCTAAGATGATCCAGCTCGCCGCTGAATGTGAATGCAAAGGCAGGCGAAATACGCGCCTCATACACAGACGTCAGCTTACCAAGACTGTCGATCTGCGCACGCAGCGACGACATGCGGAACGAGTAACGCGCCGAAAGTGATGCTTGTGCATCGCGGCGCTGCGGCAGCATAATCATCTGGAGATCACTAGCCACATCAACTTGCTCGCTCAGCTGATGCCAGTATGTGAGCTGACCGACACCCTGGGGCTGCCATTGGGCTGTCGCGATCCACTCCTTCGCCGGACCGACCCACTTCGCCATGTAGCCGATGCTTGCTTCTTCAATTTCAGGACTTGGGTGCTGGTACACGGCCTCAGCTCCCAAAGCAAAGCGAGGCGTTAGTGCCTGCAGGTAGTTGCCCACGTAGATACCCGTCATGTTCGTCGGCGACGGGTTCAATGCCTTGAAGTTGATGCTGTAGTCAGAGCCCTGGAAGTCGTGCTCCAGCTGCACAAAGCTCTGGCCCCCTGCAGGCGCTAGCTGCGCCTGGATCTTCGAGATATGGCCTGGCAGCCACTGGCGGTTCAAACGCATCGTTACATTTCCAGCGTCATCAAGACCCGCTTGGTAGAAGCGGTTCTCGTCACCGTACACAGCACCAAAGTTGTACGCATTCTTTCCTGCTGCACCGAGCGTGAATGCATGCGTCACTTGGAAGATCGGGTTCATGTTGAGCGCCTTCGTCAGGTCTGCCCGAGCACCCTCGAACTGGAAGTTCGTGGTCTGCACCATCTTGACTTCATTCTGCATCTTTTCTACAGTGCCGAGATTAGGGAGAGCGAGTGAACGTCGGATTTCACGCATCTTACTGAATGTATCCGCCACTGGTCGCACAAGCGGATCCATCATCGTGAAGAAGTTCGAGAGCGTCTTCTCAGCGGAAGGCTTTTCAACCACCACATTTACCTGCGGCGTCGGCACCACTGGCACTTCTGCGACGGGTGTGGCCATCGTTAAGGCAGTTTGGATTCCTCGTCGAGCTGTGTCTCGTCGTCGTTGACAAGGCGCACTCTGTGTCCGACTCACGAGGTTCTGCAGCCCACGCCCTGTCTATCATCAACCCTGCGTGCCCGGAACGAAGAAACGATCACGTGAACAACGTTCGCGTGGCGAGGCGTCGTTGAGTCGCTGTCTTCTTTTTTTCCCCTCCATTGTGCAGAAACGCAGGGAACTTGAATTTGACTGGCTGACTAACTGGAGGGCTGACACAAGTCACGGATTCCATCGTCACACTATCCATCGCCAATACCATTGCCCCCGGTTGCTGGTACTTTTTTTTTTGTTTTTGGTTCGGGTGTCTCACCTCCGTAGTAGCGTGTGCCAATTCTTCGTTCCTTGTAGATGGGTGTGGATGAGGACGCGTCAGCTGCGCCTTTGCGTCGTGGCTCGCGCATAAAACGTCCAGCCACGCGCTATATACCAGATTCCATGCCAGATTCCACCGCACATGCCGTGTCTCGTAAACGTGGGCATCGCGGCTCACAGGGTCATGATGCAGCGAAACGGACGCGCGCATCGAAATCTGTGAACAACGAAGCAGAAGGAGAAGGAGTAGGGGAAGAAGGTGGAGAGGTTGGTGACAACGACGAAGACGAAGACGATGATGAGGACAATAGCGTGTATTGTATATGCCGTCAGGGCAACGATGGATCACCAATGATATGTTGTAGCCACTGTGGCGAATGGTATCATTTCAGATGCGTGGGATTATCAAAACGTGCTGCAGACCAAATCCAGGAATACGTGTGCGATGAATGTAACAAGGCAGAACAAGCACCTCAGAAGCAAGCGGAACAAGACCCCGAGTATCAACACCCGGAGAATGAAAAAGGAGAAGAGGACGAACATTACAACCATCGTTCTATGGATGCAGACGCTAGGATTGAACTAGCTGGTGACGATGCCGTTGATCCTCAACCATCTAGCGATGGGGTTGATGATGACGCTTCTGATCAAGGCACAGCAACACATTCACGAGCTGGTTCGCATAAGTATCGGAGATCTACCTCTAGTTCAACAAAAAATGCTGCGCGGACGACCGTGTCGGGTCAAGATCCTGTTCGCAAGCACGTTCTCACGACTTTTACATCGATATTTGAACCGCTTTTCTCCGCAAAAAATGCAGAGCCAACCAAACCACATGAGTACGCATCACAGTTAGAGGCCGAGTTGTTTCGTGTATATGGCCAAGAGCCTGCGCTACGGGCGTACAAGGAAAAGTTCCGGTCTCTTTTATTCAATGTGAAAGATCATCGGAATACATCTCTGCATGAGCGCATCACCTCAGGCAACCTGCCCGCTGCTGATATTGTTCATATGTCTAACGAGGCTCTTGCTAATGATACTATTCGTGAAGCTACAGAGAAAGCTAAGCGGGACGCTTTGCATCAGGCCGTGCTCCGTGACCAAGCAAATGGTCCTGCGCGGAAAATCACGCACAAGGGCGAAGTCGATATCGAGAGAGATGCTTCGATGTCGTTTGCTCCAGGTGACATGGGTTTATCTACCTCGACCACCATTCACACAGGGCCGGAGCCATCTACGTCCTCTACGAATGAACACGTGACCCTATCAGCGCCAGGATCTGCTAGTGTGGCAAGTGACACTTCAGGCTCGAACGACTCGTTCGAGAAGCCGAACGCCGCTGCATCAACACATACATCCGATCAGTCCGATCAGTGCGTCCCTATATCGCCGTCACGTACGCCGTCACAGGATCGTACTGACGTTTTGGTCCCACCAGAGCCTATCTCGTTTTCGGGTGTCTGGGATACGTCTCAGAGGCAGCAGCATACTGAAACGTCGACTAATTCGAACTACGACATTGAGCCTACGAACTTTGCTGCAGCTGATGGCAGCTCTGAGTTCGGTCTCGAGGCAGATGCCCAGGCTGATACTTGCATTGATTCTTTCTTAGATCACGAACAACCCGAGGCTGCTTCTGAAGCACATACGCCTCCTGGTACGCCGCCACCGGATGCATTTGTTGTTCGTGCATCTCAGGCTGCAAGTAAGAGTCCTATTGACCATTGCCCGGTGGTTTGGGACGGTGTTATCACCATGCCTGAGTACACGTCTGCTTATGTACATGCGCGACAACTGACTGAACCTACCTTCGCCGTAGATGCACCTGTATGGCAGGACTTTTTCCCCACGCAGGAACGCGTTGTTGAAGGTCGTCTTCCAAGCCAGACGGCCATCGACTATCTGTTGCAAGTTCGTCTGTCACCTCGCAATACGATGGTCGTGCTATTAGTTGACGCTGGCGGCGCTACAGCTGCGTCAGAGCGTCATACGTCCACAGTCTCAACACTGCATGGCTCGCCAGCACTCGATAAGCTTGTACACTACTTTGCTGATAAACAGCGATTTGGTGTCCTGACGCCTGCCCCCGGTGCTCAGGGCTCTCTTGTCAAGGACTTTTACATCGCGCCGCTTCTCTCTCATATGCCTGTGCCGGAATGGCTCAAGCAGATACATCCTGAGGGTCTCGGTGAAGCTTGGGATGCTCAACGTCCTGCAAATGTACTCCTTGTCGTGCTCGTGCTGTTCAAATCAGCATTGGAAGGCCGCACGAAGGTTGTAGACACGCCCACCGCTCCGCCACATCCTCGATCAATCGAACAATCCGTCCAGCCTGTTTCCCTTGACGCTCTCCTCAACGTTAAGCCCGATGCCATACAGAATTTGTTGTCCACACTCAGTGGCAGTGCATCTCCCGGTACGACTGGCGTTCCACCAGTTGTACCTGCCATGCCAGGTGTTCCTCTTGGTGCTCCGTCTCCGTTAACGCCACCAGGTCCAGCACCAATTTCATCTCCACCAGGACCAGTTTCTGGCGCACCTCCACTAGCACGGCCTATGCGGCCATGGGGTGGTGTTGTGCGGGATCAGACGCCATCGAGCCATGGCTATGTTACGCCAATCCAGCCAGGCCTTCTTCCTGTAGGGGGCACAGCGGTGCCTCCTCCTATGGACATGGGCTTTCGACCTTTCCCTGTTGGTCCTGGTGGCTGGTATGGTGGCAATGTCGATCGGACGAAAGACAAATCGCGCCGTCGTGGTGGCGACCGAGGAGGAGGAGGTAGTGTCAGCAGTGGCTCAAGACGCGGCGGCGCTCGTCGGTAGATGCGAGGCTCATGTATATACAAAATACTATGTTTTACTGTAGAGTAGGTGATAGAACGAGAGAGGAGAGGGAGAGAGAGAACAATGACCTGCTTTTCGCAATTCATGTCATGTTCCCTTCCCGACCCTCGTGGCCTATTGTGTTACGACCAGCTTTCCTCTTAAGATTTTGGCACACAGATTTTCGCATCTTATGAGCACAGCATTCGAAAGTAGGGCACAGATGCCACTTTGCAACAAGAACCTGCGGTACGTTCTCGAGACTTACGGTAGGGGTGGTGTTACTTGCATTGGTCCTTGTTGCGTAAGCTAATGTAAAAATGAATGACACCTTAGCGCAAGCTCCACGTTCCCTTCAGCACTGCCAACCGACGTAATTCTCAATTTCCCACCCCACCTTCTCCAGCACCCAAGCGGCTGACGACATCGTCATTTGGCATGGCGACTGTGCTGCGACCTGCATTGCGGTACTCACCGTTACCGCTGCCAGATGCTGTGCAGGCAGATCAGGGAGGCGATGCTGGATTGGACTATGTCGCTGCTCTCCTCCAGACTATAGTTCAAGCCACACGCGTCCCTGTGGCATCGTCATTTAGCGAGCAAACGACGGGGTCTTTAGGAGGCGAACCAAATGAGCAACTCCATCTTGTGCATTTGCCCATCGAAGGCTCATCTCATGCGAAAGTAGCCGAGATTCAGAAGCTTGTTGATAAACTAGCTCGTCGTCTGTGGGCTGAAGAAGATACACATGCCGTCGATAAGCGTGCAGGACCCACTTTTCCTATGCGCGGGATTCCTGAGCCAGTATCTCGTCTTACTGCTGAGCGTGTGGATCCTGTGCTGCGCAGTCCTCATATTGCACCGATCCTCGCAGCTGTAGCACCTACGGGCATGGATCCTAATGAAATGCTCGATTATGCATCGGCAGAAAGCGGTCTCAGCGCTGCAGAAGAACTTCATCTCTTACGCGCACAAGTGCGCGATATTGCGCGTGTATGCAAAGCTGTCGCTCTTGGCGACTTGACACAGCACATTATGGTGCCTGTTCAAGGCCCTGTCATGGTGGAATTGAAAGACATCATTAATCAAATGGTTGACCGACTCGGCAACTTTGCGAGCGAGGTGACGCGTGTTTCGCTGGAAGTGGGTACGCAAGGCAAACTCGGTGGTCAAGCGTATGTTCCTGGCGTCGAGGGCACGTGGAAAGAACTGAAGGACGTTGTGAACCGTCTCGCTGAGAACTTAACGAATCAGGTCCGCGGTGTGGCACTTGTAACTAAGGCTGTCGCTCGCGGAGATTTGTCAAAGAAAATAGATGTACAGGCGGGTGGTGAGATCCTCGAGCTGAAAGTCACGATCAACGTCATGGTTGACCAGCTTCGCCATTTTGCGAATGAAGTGACACGTGTGTCGCGTGAAGTCGGCTCACAAGGCCAGCTGGGTGGCCAGGCGAATGTACCAGGTGTCAAGGGTGTGTGGAAAGAGCTCACCGATAACGTCAACCGCATGTGTTTGAATCTCACTGAGCAAGTGCGGTCAATAGGTATGGTCACCACCGCTGTTGCGCGAGGGGATCTCACGAAAACGATTGAAATTGTTGCCGAGGGTGAAATGGCTCAGCTTAAGGATACGGTTAACAGCATGGTGGCACAACTGCGTGTATTTGCCAGCGAAGTCGTGCGCATGTCGCTTGAGGTCGGGACGTATGGTCGGCTTGGTGGCCAGGCGCATGTCCCGAATGTCGAAGGCATTTGGAAAGATCTGACGATGAGTGTGAATAAAATGGCTGACAACCTCACGTCACAGGTGAGAGAAATTGCGCGTGTCACGAAGTGTGTCGCAGAGGGCGTGTTGACGGAGTTCATTACCGTCGACGTCAAGGGAGAGATTCTCGAGCTTAAGGACACTGTAAATAACATGGTGCGGCAGCTGCGGACACTCTCGGATGAAATCATCCGCGTATCGGTCGAGGTCGGTACCGAGGGTCGCCTCGGTGGCCAGGCAAATGTCGAAGACGTCAAGGGTCAGTGGCAAGTGCTGACGGAGCGTGTCAATATGATGGCATCGAATTTGACGACGCAAGTTCGCTCTATTGCCACAGTCAACACGGCTGTAGCTCGCGGCGACTTATCAAAAACTATCAACGTCGAGGTGCGTGGTGAGTTCCTTGATCTCAAGCACACGGTCAACAACATGGTCGAAAGTCTGCGCACGTTTTCGACAGAAGTCACACGTGTCGCTACGGAAGTTGGCACAGAAGGCAAATTGGGTGGACGTGCAAACGTGCTGGGTGTCGATGGCACGTGGAAAGACCTGACAAACTCAGTCAACACGATGGCAGCGAATCTGACGTTGCAGGTTCGCACAATTGCTCATGCCACGACTGCTGTTGCTCGTGGCGACCTGACGCAGAAAGTGACGATTTCCGTCAGTGGCGAGATCCTCGATCTCGTCAACACCATCAACAATATGATTGATCAGCTGTCGTTCTTTGCTTCAGAAGTCACACGAGTCGCCCGCGAAGTAGGCACAGAAGGCAAGCTCGGTGTCCAAGCACAGAAAAAGGACATTGAAGGCACGTGGGGCGAAATCACCGACAACGTCAACATCATGGCCAACAACCTCACGTCTCAAGTGCGTGCATTTGCGCAGATCACCGCCGCAGCGACAGATGGCGACTTTTCTCGATTCGTTACCGTAGAAGCGAGCGGTGAGATGGACTCCCTCAAAACAAAAATCAACCAGATGGTCTACAGTTTGCGAGACAGCATCCAGAAAAATACAGCAGCTCGTGAAGCTGCCGAGCTAGCAAACCGGTCCAAGTCGGAGTTCCTCGCGAACATGTCGCACGAAATCCGCACGCCAATGAATGGGATTATTGGCATGACGTCCCTCACGCTCGAGACAGAGTTGTCGCGCACGCAACGCGAAAATTTGGTCACTGTATCAACGCTCGCCAGCAACTTGCTTGCTATCATAGATGACATCCTGGACATTTCAAAGATTGAGGCCGGCCGCATGAACATTGAAGAGATTCCCTTCAGTTTACGCGGCATCGTATTCAGCGTTCTCAAGACTCTCAGTGTGCGAGCCGCTCAGAAGAAGCTCAACCTTGTGTACGAAGTTGCGCCAAACGTGCCTGATCCACTCATTGGTGACGCTTTGCGTCTCAAGCAGATCATCACCAATCTCATTGGCAACGCCGTCAAATTTACTGAGAGCGGCGGCATTGTTGCACTGCGTTGCAAGCTCAATAGTGCGCCAGGTGCACCCGAGACTGTGCTAGAGTTTTGCGCGTCCGATTCAGGAATCGGCATCAAACAGGATAAGCTTGACATGATCTTCGACACGTTTTGCCAGGCGGATGGCTCGACAACGCGCAAGTATGGAGGAACTGGTCTCGGTCTCTCAATTTCTCGTCGGCTTGTGAATCTGATGGGTGGTGATATGTGGGTCCGCAGCCACTTTGGCAAGGGCTCCGACTTTTTCTTTACGATGGTAGTGAAGTGCGACAAGTTCACTCCCGAGCAGCTAACCGAACGAATGCGGCCGTACAAGGGTCGTCGCGTCCTCTTTTTGGATACACTGCATGATCAAACTGGCGTTACAGACATGCTTGTTCTCTTGGGCCTAACGCCGATCGTACTTCACTCGATTCGCGAAGCCTTGGACCAAAGTTCGTCGTTTTCCCGCATCGATGCCATTGTCACAGACTCTCTCGTTGTTGTCGCTCAGTTGCGCAATGTTGAGCAGCTTCGCTACATTCCTATTAATTTGGTGACGCCGTCTGTGTTGTCGCTGAATCTTACGTATTGTCTCGATTATGGAATTTCATCCTATATCAATACGCCGCTTGGCCTAGAGGATCTATACTATGCGCTGCTTCCGTCCCTGGAAAGCAGTGCAGCTGCGCCAAGTGAAGGTGGCAACAACTCCAGCTACCACATTTTGTTGGCTGAGGACAACTTAGTCAACCAGAAACTAGCATGCAAGATCCTTCAGAACCAGGGCCATAAGGTCGATGTGGTCGACAATGGTGAACAGGCTGTTCAAGCGACAGAGCAATGCAAGTACGATGTCATTCTGATGGACGTGAGCATGCCCGTGATGGGTGGAATCGAGGCGACAATGGCGATCCGCGACCGTGAAGATTCTCAGAACTTGGAGCATATTCCCATCGTCGCATTGACAGCGCACGCGATGCTAGGCGACAAGGAAAAGTGTCTACAAGCAGGCATGAATGCCTATGTGAGCAAGCCGATTCGACGTGTGGAACTGGTCTCGACACTCAATCAAATCCTCAGTCAAAAGTCTGAGCCGCCCAGTAACGATAGTGGCGAACAAAACAACAACGCCACCAATTTGTTGAGTCGTCCCCATGACGCTCCGTCAAAAGAGAATTTTGACAAGAATCCAAGCGCTCATACAGACACTGTATAAACGGAGGAAAGTTATCTCGATGATACCATTACATACACACAATGAGAGAGCTTTTAGCCTTCGCCATGTTCTTTCCACTTTGACTTTGATCCATGCCATATTACGTTGTTTCCTGGCATCGCCGATCCTCCTTCGCTTCCTTGCCCTTTTGTGTAATCTCTATTTCTTGCCGTACTTAGCAAAATCTAGCCAATGAAATATAAAAAAGGTTTATGGACTCCTGGACTTAGAACTACTTAGGGGTACTGTGCCTCTTTTCAGTACTCTCCGAGCTAACAGGGGCATCTTCTGGCTTTATAGCAGGCGAATTTTCTTCGGGCTCAATACTGAGTGAACTCATTTCGTTCGAGACCTTCGCATCTTCGCCATCCGTAGCAATGCCACGTTGGTTCAATAGCGATCGTAAACGCACGACTTCTTCACTAAGCGAGTGTAGCGCAAGATCTCGCCGCTCGATCCTACGTTGAAGTCGTACCAAATATTCATTTGAGTGTCGAAGAAGAAGCACTTTGGCCACAATTCGATTCGCATCGCGACATTGATCAGGCGACGCAAACCCACTAGCACTTGTAGGCTCTGCCTCATTCTCAGCTTTGGATGACTCCTCGAGTTCGAGCCCTTCTGCGATACGATCTTCTTTTGTGCCATCTGCGCCGAGTACCGAGCCTCCTGGTACGTTGTCGTCAATTGTGATTGCAGGCAAAAGCGCACGAAGCTCGTCGAAGCAGTGCTTGAGAGAATCGCGACGTTTCTGCTCAGCAGCCTTGTGTGACGAGCGGCGCTGTTCCAGTCCCCCCTGCTCCAAATGTCGGAAACCGAGCCAAGTCGAGCGATCCTCAGAGGACAGGCCACTAGGCAGAATAAACTTTGGCTGTGATAATGAATTGGGGTACATCAAGTTCGCATGAGGGCGGGCTGCATTTATAAGAGCAGACGCTGTGACAGCATGAACAGCATTTTGGTTCGGATAGGTATGTAAACTCGACAAGTCAGATGGTTGCTGATAGGTACGCAAGGGTTGTGACATGTGTTGCTGGGCATGCGATGGATGCGATGGAGTTTGTACATGCGAGGGCTCCGCCTTTCGCTGAGCCTTAGATGATTCGGGCGCATACACAAGACCCATAAGGGATCCCGGTGTCGCTGGTTGTGACGAATGCTGAGTTTGATCACTGTTTTGCGCAAGCTCGATTGGCGAGGGGCTCTTCGTTGAGAGGTTGTGAATAGAAGCATTCGACTCCCCACTAGCAAATTTTGTGGATCTCAAGCTCGGGCTCAACTCACCAGAGGGCGACCGATTAGGTGCTGAAACTCCACCGCGCTTATTGATCGCTAAAGTCGCTGGGGACAAGGCGGGTGATGGCATCGACAAGCTAGAGGCTTCCTGCATCGTGTTCGACAAAGATTCCAATGCGCCAAGCGATGGCGATGCATGTTGGTTCTGGTCACGCTTTCGGCCTTGCCACGCAGAAGAACTACCACTGGCTGATCCCTTAGGACTTTGGATAGGTTTCATAAGTGGCGAAGGTCGAACGCGATTGATCTTTGTATCTGTTGCACGACTTCTTCGCAGCGCTGGTCGCTCAGCTTGCACCGCAGGCGGGGAAGTAAAAGGAGCGGGCAAGCTATTTGGTACTGTGCCGTAGTCTTTCGGAAAAGAGCCTGCATCACCCCTTGCCCCGTTATTTTGAGCGGGAAGCATAGTTATATTCGCATTGGAAGTATGGCCAGGCTGCAACTGGAGGAACTCAGGCGGTAACTGAAAGTTATCCGCGTCTTTCAAACCGTAGATAGGATTTTGGGACCCTTGAGGCTGAAGCATAGGCGAATTCAAGGGAGAAAGGAAATCATTCGTGCTTGCCGAGCTGATTTTAGAGAATACGCTGGCTGGTGTGATTGAAGATGACTCTAGAGGAGGGCATGGTTTTTGCTGCGCGTTAGTGGTCGAGAGGGAAGGCGCGTTCAGGCGGACGCGCCTTCGATACGTACTGAAATAGAGGACATGGGTGTCATACTTTGCGAATCCTGGGGCGAATTGTCAAGTGAAACATCTGTGCGTGGGAGAAAGGCATTGCTTGTCATATGAGGGAGTTTTCCAGGAATAGAAAACGGCATGTCCAGTGCGGGCGGCATATCAGCCGTCATACTTCGTTGGTCATTCTGATTCGGAACCGCTGCATACGCATGCATCGACAAATGATCTGAAGATGCTGCGCTATTAGGCCTTTGAAACCCGGTCATATGTTCGTGGAACATGTGTTCAACTTGCTGGGTATGAAGCCCGTCGATAGGCAATTGGTCAGGTGATACCACATTCTGAGAGTGACTTGTTTCGTCATTCAGCATTTGCATAGCGTGGTTCGCTCGATTCTGCACGTCAGACGGAAACATCAAGGGATCCGAATGGTCATGCAGAGCTACGTCGGGGTGCATGACCGACTTAGTCGTTGGATAGAACGACGCTAAGTCTTCTAATGGGTAATCAGAGTGAAAGTCGAAGGCCTCCATGATAAGAGAAACCCGTTATTCCTTTCAGAACTAAAAATAACATGCAAAATGATTTTGCACTGTTCTTCGAACTACCGTGATGGCGATCACGATGCGCTTGAAGCTGACGCTTCTGTCTGTTGTCAGATATGCCTCAATCGACGACAACAATTGCTACGGTGTAGAATGAGTGCAAAAATGAAAAACGAATTGGTCTGACTAATCCTAACAAGATTCTCCCGTCGTTACAACAAGTCGCACCTAATTAGGGCTAAGCGCAGTTAGATTATGTCATGTGTTCAGACGGACGTACCATGCACCGGCCCAGTGACCCGGCTCGTGGCACTTGAAACAGGTGTCTTGATTAAATGATGATTCCGGTGTGCCACTGTCCATGCGCCGATAAGGCCTCGATCTTGTGTTTCTAGCGGGGGCTTTTGGCGCTGCTCCACCAGACATTGATGCATCTCGGTCATCCTCAGCCCAAAGAAAGAAACGACATCTTTTCTGTCAGCAATTGTTTTCTTTCACTCACGGAACCGTTAAAACGTACCTCGCGCGTTTGCTCTCCTTCGGACAGGTGTAGAATAAACGCCCCGCATTCGGGCCCTGATGTAATTAGACACTTCGTCAGTAAACATACCTTCTGTGCTCGGCAGCACTTGGCAATCAAGTCACAATTGCACATTGTATGTTGACTATTGGTTTTTGCGCGTTTCGCGCGAGGCTCACGATCAGCTGAGCGTTTAGTCGCCTCCTGCAGAATTCGCGAGGCTTGACCCTCGTTCGTATGCGGCGAGTTTGGCGTCATCGCACACCATCGAAAGAACCCACAGTCATGACCTCTGAGGTCGCGGTTGCCACATGCCCAATACTCTCTTCCCGAACGCTGCTCCGTACATGTCGTGCATGCAGCGCTGCAATGGCATGTTGGAGTACTACTTTCTGTTTGGGTACTCTCGTTCGGAAAAGGAGACGCACAATAAGCCTCTGCCTGTCGCTGCTCCCGTCGTGCGTGTTGCCATCGTGGCCCTTGTACTTCGTCTTGGGGTAAAGTCCGAAAGTAGGTGCATACAGCATCGCGAATTTGTTCAAAATCTCTCTCCACAATGTCATAGATTCGTTTATACTCTGTCAGACTCTCACTCACTGTCTCTTGCTTCGTTCGCTGTGCTGTCGCAATAAGTCCCAACTGAGTCTCTGTATCGTGCCGGAGTTTCGGCTTACAGAGCTGCAGACTCGTTTCGAGGCGCTCGTATCCCTCGACGAGTCCCATACCCAATGTCGATGGCACCAAGTACTTGGTCTTTCCTTGTTTGGTGATAACAACGTACTGACGGTCGATAATTTTTTTGATGTGTTCAGCAATCGTGGCATCTGTGCCAATCCCATGTTTATCCATTAGATGAACAAGATCTGCCTCCGTAAGCAAGTTAGGAGGGCTGGTACTTCCGCTCTTGACACTGATGGAACTCGGACGAAATCGCTGGCGCTCCTGGTATTCAGGCACAAATTTGCTCGTCCATTTCTCATACGGAAAAATTGTTAGGAATCCAAGCGTCTTGACGAGTAAACCTGACGTATGGAACGACTCGCCACCCATCTCAATGAATACTTTGGTCTCCTCCCCCATGGCATCGGTGGTGCAACTGGCGAGGAACCTTCGTGTCACATAATCATACACTTGTTTCTCATCGGCCTTGAGATCATTTGCATGTGCCGTTGGGTGAATAGGTGGGTGAGCCTTGTCATTTTTCTGTCCATCCCGCGGTCGTTCATATTGTAATGAATGCAAGGATACTGTCCCGTGTCCAGTAGCAGATGCGAATATCTCCGTAGCATGCGCCCCCCAAATACGATCGCTTCGCTGCTTGTCTAGCAGGCTGACGAAGTCAAAATCTTTATCATATTGGTTTGTCTCAGTGCGTGGATATGATAAAAGACCGCGCTGATAGAGGGATTCAGCCACGTCGAGAATTCTCTTCGGCGCCATGCCAGTAAGCCGAGATAAATTTTTCTGTAGCTCAACTGTCGTTAGGGGCGTTGGCTTCCGTTTCCAAGTTGTTCTCCGCACGACCTGCTTCACTTCGGCTTCTTCTGCATCCTTGCAACGTTTATGCAGAATGTGGACAATTCTTTTATCAAACAAATGATTTCTGTCCCATAGAAATTCGACAGTCGTTCTCGTGTCTTGCCCTTGTTGGGAAACAGCGTGCCTAAGGTCAATGGACCAGAATTCCTCAGGTACAAATGTCTCGACTCGCTTGTAATGATCCACCACAAATCCGAGCGTCGGAAATTGACAGGGTCCATAACTCAACAGCATGCTATCCAGCTTTAGCAGTGGACCCAATCTCATGGTTTGTAAGCGCGTAAAAGCTGCACCCGCCCGAAGATCGACCTCCTGCCGCGCGTCAACTGCATCCACAGCGTGAAGGTCTAAGTCTACCAGGTTCATACATGCATGGTGGATTTGGCTAGCACGTTAGAGTTGGCGTGAAAGAATGCAACGTACTCAGCAATTACGGCACTGAAGCATGCACGCTTCACTATAAGGCGCCTTTGTGCCTTTTGACAATGTTGCGCGATTTCAAAGCCAATTGCCTCTCCTTCACGATCACAGTCGGTCCATATTATGAGCATATCCGTGCTTCGAGCTTCGATAGTGAGATTTCGTGCAATGCTTTCGGATTCCTGCATTTTGTCAGCGAATTATCTACACGTGCCTTGGCCGTACGCTTGAGTAAAGGAGCCGTGAATAAGGCGGAAGGACTGCATTTGCCCCAGCGAAAATCATCTGGAAACTCTAGCTCTGTCATGTGTCCACGCACTGACGTGAAAGTCATTTCAACATTGACTGTGGATGACGTAGTAGCGTTTGAAGGAACGAAGCGGGAAGGAATTCGATACAAAAAATCAAAATTTCGACAGTACTTGTCTTTCCCTGGACGCTAGCCTGTGTCAATGAGCAAATATTCAAGCTTACATTCGTATACGAGCCATGAGACAGAATCTGTGTGATGGATTTTGCCATAGATGCTTTTATGTAAGTCGTCTTCCTCAGTCCTCTTTCTGACCTACGCTTCTCCGCTACACACAATACTCGCATCGTCGCCTAGAATTTTAGTTTCATGACTCAATGATTCATGCCCGTCTGGCCCCGCCAGTCAAAGTTGTATAACAAGCGTCGATGTACAGACATTTTGCACTCTCAGGTACGCAATTTTGAAGACGCGTCGCACTTCCACGTTCGATTACATAAGAATCTGCCGCATGTTACCACGCCCAAATATGCATGGAGGCATCGTAGAAGGAGCAGCTGTAAATGAAGTGGTCATTGGGAGCAGCACGCTCCCAATCGCAGCCGTATGCAATGCTGTTGTGACCATCAAAACGAGTCACTACCTCCATAGGTTCTTCGGTGATACTTGCTTCATTTGAAAGACCTGCACAATCCAAGACAACCAGGCCACCGTGCATGCATGCAAGAAGCAATTTCTGAGGCAACGTCGGGTGCCATTTAGCCCGCCATATACCACCACCAACGTGTGTCTCATTTACAGGGTATCGCATTTGACGTGCATCGTATAGCCTTAACTTCTCGTCGTAACTGCCGACAGCCCAGTAATGCTGTCGTAGTGGGTGACTTTGGATTGATGTGACACCACCATCGAATCTTTTTGTTAAATTGGACGATTGTCTTACGTACCCTCTCTTACATGTGAAAATAGGTGCACGCTCTTGCTCATAACAGGGAGTACGAATGTCCCAACCTTTGAGTGCCAAATCATCACCACCTGCGGATGAGAATGAGTGAAAATTCAGGCATCTGCGTACCACTCCAAGCCACAACACCGTCAGTCCAACAATCCCAGGCAGCAATCCACGCCTCGAAATCATGTGCACGCCATGTCTCTAAGCCATGTGGGACAGTTCCAGTAGCACCCAAACTAGGGACTGTGCAGACCGTTCCATTGCTCTGGCTAACTATAAGCCGAGCATCGTTTGACGATGCACGCATGCGATCAGACCAATCAAGACTCAGGCAAAGTGCTGCTTCCTCGTTCATGCGCCATTGCTTACGAGGAGAAAAGTGAAGGGATGAATTTGGCCCTTTCAAGTAGAGCAAGTGAATGTATCCGGTCGCATCAGCGATGCCAAGTATCCCATATCCATTTTCTTCTTGTTCGGCCGCTGACGCGAGACACCATTTTGTGTCAAGAATTGCTGAGCCATCCCACGTATCAAGGACCGAACTCTCATGAGCGTATCAATAAAACGTACCAATGCAAGCCATTTTCGTCGCTCCATGCACGTTGGAGACGGCATCGACCACGTCGGGAATAAGAAGGGCTCGATGACACCTGCGCTTCTTCTTTGTTCTGTTCTACCTGGTAAGTTGATTCAGCAAATACATTGGCGAGATACGGATGAGACTCGATCGAATCCGCACACAGCTCTGTAGATTGATTGTAAAGGCTTTGAGCTGGAATTAGTACGAGAGTTCAAAGGACATTGTCGCAGTACCTTGATGCATAAGACCTAAACAGCCTAATGATCCGCGAGGCCAAAATTATGATATTAGGGGTGGTTCGCTCTGGCTTTTTCGAGTTCTTGTCCTATCTCCACATTGACCTGCGCAAATTCTCTGAAGAGGTCCGTGCGACAATTTCACACGTTTCGCAGACTTCATTGATGAGGCCGCGATCGAACATGACGCATGAAGTTTGTCGTCGTCAAATGGTGACTCTCTAATGTGTATTTCGAGGGAAGAAGCATTAGAGCGAATTGAAAATTTCGTACAAGATTTTCTACTTGGAGTAAGGTCCGTGCCAAAACAGCATGAGTGCTACATAGTCGCAGTGGGCGCACCGAGGGCTCGGAATCCACACAAGTCTAATCAAGTGCGCTGGGAATTTCCTCCCAGCCGGCCAGAACGCATGATGCAATGGGGTATGTACATGAAGCGTACATATCATTAAATTTTTTTCTTCTAATTGCAGTGCAATTCTTTTGTGTGCTTCATCACATTCATGACGCGCTATCGTCACGTACCATCATTACGAAACGGTAAGTATTGAAGAGACATGGGATTCTGAAACAAGCTTAGCGATATATTTTACCGAGATCCAAACCTGTTTCAAACGCAGTGCAGAGTAGACTCCATGATCGTTCGCATCTGCATGACACTAGCATGTTCTCGAGCATCGCTTAATATAAGCGCATCACCACGAAGTGTGGTGTTAGGGCCTGTTCATTTCCTAGTTAATGATCGAATGACCCGCTCTCATCGAACTTCTGTAAGGGAAAAATCTCTAGAGCAGCTTATTCCTGATCCATCAATGTTGCGCGGCGTATGCACACACGCAAACTGGGTGCTCGTAGTCGAAAAGCATGCCATATTTCAAACACTATGCTCACAACACTTTCTTGAAAGGGTGCAGAACCATGGGATTATTTGCCCCGGACTCATTATGACGGTACGCCAAATATGCACTGACCATTTCAGGGTAAAGGTTATCCGGATTATGCGGCTCGGTGGTTTTTGGCTCAGCTCGTCCAGACCTGCATGTACGTTCGCCATTAGCCTACTTCTGACTACAACAAATTGTAATAGATGCAAACTGTTTTTTCTCGTGGACGCAGGTTCGTTGGATCAGTGCGTGGACACTTACCAAAGTTAGACCCTCATGGAATCGACATTATACGGTGCGTACAGGCTCGGATGAACTTATGGTCAGCACGTATTTAGATGCGCTTCCCAGTCCAATGCCCGCGTACTTGCACACTCACTGCCTCGGCCTTCACATGCGCCAGTGGATACAGTGGATTCCCAAGGCACAGCTCCAGCAGCTTAGTCGTACGGACCGGCACAAGGCCATTCACATGCTCCGACACGTGCGCCTGCCAGTCATGCTCAAGACAGAATTGGCAGCACAACTCCATGCCGGATACAAGTGCGAATTGGAAGTGTTATGTGACAAACATGATGGATCTGCTATGGGAATCAACGCATGGAATGGACATCTGGTTGAGTTTGTTTGCGGTGCGATGCGTCCTTTCATAGTTTGAGCGAATTCGAAGGACGGTGATAGACGAAGTACACGGTCGTGCCTATGGTCGTGCCAAGAATAGCGCCTGCAAGGACATCTGTTGGGTGATGTCGATAGTCCATGAGACGACTAATAGAAATATAGGCAGCAAGCATAACTGGCATGAGTGGTATGATCAGGCTGGTAAGACTGAGTGAAAGAGGCGGCTCGGAGTGGACACGATCAGCCGGAAGGCCTTCCTCCATATGCCGTGCCTCGTCGAGCGGCGCCGCTTCTTCGCGAGAATCGGAAAGACGCGCTGAATTTTGAATTATAGTCGTGCCGCATCCATGTAAAAACCAAGCCAAGAAGACAAGTCCGGCAAAGGACATGCTTGAGTGCCCGCTAGGAAAGCTTTTAAACCCATCAGCGAGTGTACGAGCATGAATGGATGTCGAGCAGACAGTGTAATCAACAAGCGAGCTCTTGTAATGAGTTGTAGGATGGGATGCCACAAAACCATGTTTTGGCTGACAGCGATCAAGAAAGTCTGGGCGCGGCCGACCCACCAAATTCTTGCCCAATTCCGTGAGACACCCCGTAATAGCAATAGTCATACCAAGACCCAGCCAGGCTTTGTTCAGACAGGCCCAACGCCGTTTCATACACAAAGAGAGACCTGAAACCAAAAGAAACGGAAGAAGTACAGAGAAATATGCTAACAGGGTGTCTGGGACACGCTGTTGGCTTGAGTGTGGATGCTGAAGAGATGCGTCGTTCAAGCTGAACTGCTGATGGAACCCATCCGTCCTATGATGAAGTACGCCACGGAAAATAACCATCAAAACAAAACAAGCGATCCAATCCAGTGCCCAGCGAGCTCTGCTGCTGTGGCATAATTCAGCCCAAGTGAAACGCTGGCTTAGCATAGCCGTAGACATGGTTGCTTGGAGTCAGCAGGTTATGGGCTACTTGGATGGAGGGTGTGTCAGCCAAGCAATTCCAAAGAAAAATGTTCGAACCCACCGAGTTTGCCAGACCCACACACGAACCTCTAAGCCCAAAGGGACACGAGACTGCTTGCAGGGCGTAATTCGTATGTACTTGGTTACAACGTTCATCTAACCTCGTGCATAAATCCAATCTATTGACAACCAGACACACTTCGTTGAATGCATCAACACGTGAAAACAGCAGAATCATTAAAGTCATGAGCACAGAACAGGTGGGACCCACTGGCGGGGAAATTGTTTCAAGACATAGACTGGGTTGAAGTTGATGGAACTGACTCAGTGTCTTCATCCTGTGACTCATCGCCATCCTGGCTGATTCGTTCCATTTGAGCAAGCCATAGCTCATGGTAAAGGCCGTGATGACTTAGAAGAGACTCGTGCGTTCCACGTTCAATGACATGACCATGATCGAGTACTATGATATGGTCAGAATCTTCCACCGTGCGCAGGCGATGCGCAATAAATACCGACGTGCGGTGCATTGTCTGCAAAAGCGTGTTGACGTTACGCATTAGCTCCGTCTCCGTATGAGAGTCTAAAGCGGAGGTGGCCTCGTCGAAGAACATGATGCGCGGATTTTTGAGCAGCATGCGCGCAATAGCTAGACGCTGTTTCTCACCTCCGGAAATCATGAGTCCTCGCTCACCAACAATTGTATCGAAACCTCTTGGCAACTGTGCAACGGCTTTATCGACACGAGCAAGCACGGCCGCACGCCGCACTTCATCATCAGTTGCTGAGAGTTTGCCGTACTTTATATTGTCCCAAATACTTGAATTAAACAACGCTGTGTCTTGAGGCACAACGCCAATAGCATGGCGCACACTGTCCAGGGTATGTTGGCTGATATCTTGGCCATCAATGTAAATTTTGCCACTCTGAGGCTCGAAAAAGCGGAACAACAAGCGGAAAATTGTCGATTTCCCACAGCCTGAAGGACCGACCAATGCTGTCTTTTGGCCAGCAGGAATTGTAAAACTACAGTTCGAGAGAATCGGTCGGTCCGGATGATAGCCAAATGTCACATTCTCGAAACGGATTTCCCCACGAGTCGGTGCAAGCGATGGTGCATTCGGTGCATCTTGGATCAAACGCTGCTGTTTCTGCAGGTTGAACATTGTTTCCATATCCACAAGACTCTGACGAAGCTCGCGATATACAGATCCCAAGAAGTTTAGAGGCAAAGACAGCTGAAACACCAGCTGGTTGACCATAACCAAGTCACCGACAGTCATGGTTCCTTTCACAATGCCCTGTGCCGCAAGGAGCATCATAATCGTCAAACTTGCCGAAAAGATAGCATTTTGTCCTGAATTCAGCGCGGCCAAGCTGGTTGAGACACGAACACTGGCTTTTTCATAATCTTGCAGCGCTTTGTCGTATTTTTTGATCTCATATTGTTCATTGTTGAAGTATTTGACTGACTCATAATTCAGTAGTGAGTCCAGCGACGTGGTCGCACCGCGCTGATCCGCCATGTTGGCATCGCGACGGAAATGCGTCCGCCAGCTGGTCGTGCGGATAGTAAACCATGCATAAGCCAACATAGTTAGACCCGCGACACTTGCAAAAGAAGGTCCGCATCTGACCCCCAGAATACCACAGACAAGTGAGATTTCCAGCGCTGTCGGTACAATATGAAACACAATAGACGAGAGCAAAAACGAGATTCCTTTTGTGCCGCGATCTATTGCCCGCGTCAAGCCTCCTGTTTGACGTCCAAGATGCCAGCTGAGATCGAGAGAAAGCAGATGTGTGAAGGCATTTCTCGCAATTTTTCGAATCGAACGTTGTGCCACGTTCGCAAACACAGCATTTCGTAGCTCGGAAAAGCCGTAGGCGCCGATCCGAGCCGCACCGTATCCTAAGATTGAGGCCCCGGCAACGACCCACACCGTGTTGGGGTTAGCCAAATCAAGAGGCTGCGAGGAAAGTTCATTCATCCGATCTACAACGGTCTTGAAAAAGAACGGCACTTGGACATTCAGCAACTTGCCGGCTAGCAAGAGAGAAAGGGCTAACAAGACACGCGATTTCGTGCCAATGTCATTTTTTGGCCACACATACGCAAGAAGCGTCGAGATGATCTCCCAATTTGAGCTTCTTTTTTGAGTTGCTACAGGCTGAGATCCATCGGCAGGTGGGCTGGGTTGTGTTGGCGGTGTAGAAGGTGGTGGCCCATGACTATGCCAACGACGCGGCACTTGCAAGCGCACAGGCAAAGGCGACTGCACTGCACATGGAGTTCTAGACACTTGAACATATGATGTCCATAACGAGCATCTCTGGCTGTGGATTGTGCGCAGACCAACGAAGCCTCGTGTTGCGCGCAACAACATAATTGTGGCTACGGACATCGCTCTTGTCCTGTTCAAACACATATGTTACGCCGAAGACACTCGCATCGTGCAAGTCACGTGGCAGACATGCTTATTTCGCCCTTTCCCACGCCTTATGAATGTAGCTAAAGGGAGCAAGACTCGCATTCAAGTCCTCTAGAACCGCCGGACAGACAAATGTCTATAGACCCAGTATCGCTCTAACGTCAATGGAGGATACATGATGACCAACAAGGAATGACTCACCGGGTCTGTGCGTCCGCCGCTACATTCGTGGGTAAGACAAACGTCTTAATGTTTATATGACAATGCTAATACTACAAGAAAAGATTCGTAATAAACGTCACGCACAGAGAATCAAAGGCATACAATGTACGTGTGCATGGAAGAACTATTCGGAAGACTTCGGTGGCAGCGAATCGCTAGAAGTCATCTCGGATGAAGGAGGAACGGCGCTGCGGCGAACGCTAGCTGAAGTACGACCACGAGCAGTTCCATCACGTGCCGATGTGCCACTTCGGTTTCGCTTCTTGATCACATCGGTTTTCAAAGAAAGTGGACGCATCACGCCATGAAGGCGATGGAATAAACCACAAGCGTTGCACAGCACATTTCCATCGGGATCTCGACGCCATAGAGGCGTCATGGACGTGTGGCAATTGAAGCATCTGGTTGTGGACGTTGGCGAAGAGGCGCTGCCAAGGTTTTCTGCAGACAGGGTTGCATGTAGCTGCGACTGCTGGTGATGTTGTTGCTGCTGTTGCTGTTCCATGCATTCATTGGGAGACTTGGGCTGAGGCTGTTCAGGTGAGGACATCGGAACATGCCTCGTCAGATTAGTGTCTAGAGCAGTGCATGGCACGCTGAAGTACGAGTCAGGAACTTGATGTCCCGCTTGCATCGGCGAGTACTGGTTTTGCATAGTCCCGGGAAAAGATGAAGTCGGGTCCATAACGGATAAAGGATGAAATACAGAGGTGAAAAATGTGCCGTTAGGATTTGTCTGATCAAAAAGCACAGACTGCTGCGAATGGATTGGCGGCCTTTGTGTTGTCTGGGAGAAAATTCTTTCGGAGGGCATTGATGAAGAATCCGGGTCAGTGAGCGTCTGACTTGATAGCATGCCACTGGTACTATTTCCCCCCAATGATCCACTGGCAGGTGTGCGCTGCGCAAGCAACTGTGTCGGATCGACATGCAAAAGCGAAGGAGACACTGCCGGATTTGAGGTGGCAGTTGGAGTGCTTGGCGAGCTTGCTGGCGTAGATGTTGCTCCTGCAAATCCTGAAAAAGAGGCATTCAAAAAGTTGCTTTGCAGGTTTGGGGTGGAAGGGTGTACAGATGCAGGCATGGACGTAGGTGCGAATGATGCGGGGGCAATCGAATCGGTCTGTAAGCGAGGATTTATTTGCATCATAGGCGGTAGATTCTCGTTTGTAACAGAAGCGGACCTCGTTGGCAACGAACTCAACAATGAGGAAGGCATGTCTGTATGGTTGGTATTAGACTCTGCTCCTGGAGGGGGCATGAAAAAGTCAAATGAAACGGAAGGCATGTACTGCATGAGACCATGCGAGTACGAATGAGGCATTTCGCGAGATAGACCTGAAGCAACACGTTGGTCTCCAGTTTTGGGCATGCTCATGCCAAATGGCATGGGAGATCCGCCTCTCACACGTTTGCGAGACTGAACTTGCTCAGCGTCATTCGACTTGTCCGCCAGCTGAGACACCCGATTACGAGGACCGCGAGACTCACTGCGTTCGCGGACCTTGTGATCGAACGAGGTCTTTCGCACGAGACGAGGAAGAAATCCATATTCAGGATGTTGATTTGCTTTATGTCCGACATAATCGTCAATGCCAGGTACACTATCGAGCATCGATTTGTTGGACAAAAATCCATCGTCCCGGTCTTGATTAAGGTGAAGAGAGTTGATGCGCTTGCCGCTCATTTCCATGACAACATGAGCATGGTGCTCCAGATCAGACACTGCGCGCCATGCATTGGGTTCTGACTGGTCAAAAAGGTTTTTATAAGCCGCCATTGTGAATTCGTTAAGTAATCGCTTCTTTGCAAGTTCTTTGTCTGACTCGGAAAAGACTGCGCTCGACTCTTCAGAAGACCGAGAAACAGTCACGTCTTGCTTCGGCAGAGTCAAGGATGGCTGTGTCGCGGAGACGGAGTGTAACGGAGACATGTTTTCGACGCCCGAAATGGGTCGTGGCGGTAGCGAGTTCGCAGGTAAAAGCAAGTCTGACCCCGTCGAACCAGCCATGTCAAGAATATCATTTGTGACTTCATTAAAAAGCAGCTCGGGGTCATGTAGACCTAGGTCAAGCATCACGCCTTGTTGGGATCCAAGACCAAATGGGTCCCCATTCATCAACGGCAACTCGGCAGGGTGTCTTTCCCGAGAGCACTGGCGCCGAGAACTAGAACGCTCAAGGTCCATCATGCTCAATGAACGTGAGCGTGAGCGTTGAAAGAAACGAGAGTTCTCATTCGTTGGCTTCACATCAAAAGGCATCGCGCTCACCCCTATCGTGCGCACCGTCTTGTTGCGCCCGCGTTGCACGTCGACCCCTGATTCACGCTCTTCAGAGCAAGACGGCGCAGCATACAGCGAGGAAGAGGTCAATACTGACGTCGGCGAGTCTGTCTTTTTAGCTGTGTCTGTAGCTGGAGAAACAGCAGACGAACTGGGAGTGGTGGCAACAAAACCCGCATTCGCGGTATTCTTGGATGAAAGCGAGGAGTCTAGCGAGTTAGCGACAGACTCATGTTGCTCACGCTGACGGCGTAGAGTGAGAGACATGAGCCGCCACGTAAGATTCTCCATTCGTGCAGCGTTGGGAAGTTGGTCGCGTTGTTTGGCGTACATCCGCCAAACCTGCGTGGCAAGAGGATCCTTTTCAGCCAAGACCACCGGATCCATCTCTTCTTTTGACGGAGCATGATGCTCTGGGAAGCCAGGATCATGCATGGTGCAACAACACAAGATGCTTGGTACCTCTCCCCTCAATACTGCGAGTTTGCAATCAGCGACTGGAAGGCGTCATGTCGACCGGACGTGTAACGGGGCCTTCAGAAAATTAGGCGGCGGCGCCACCCACACTTAGGCCTGTCTGCCCACGCCAAGCGCACGGTGTGACCTAGATGGCTTCGCCAATCACAGCGTGGCAGCTTCTCGGATCTAGACTCTTTCCGGACCTGCGCGTCCCCTCCTATTTTAGGGGCATATCACGTGAGTCAGACATGCTGCGGGAGGATGCGCGCAAGACTGTCTACAATGACTTGAGACGCAGATCGCAACGCACGGATCGCCATGGGATTGACATTTTCCTCACTGTATGAGTCTCTGTTCTGGTGGAGACGCCGGGCACCCATGCGCATTCTCATGCTGGGTCTCGATAGTGCAGGCAAAACGACCATCCTGTACAGACTCCAGCTGGGGGAAGTTATTTCCACCATACCCAGTACGTGAAAGCGTGTGAGCCGCGAAGCACTCACACACATCTCGAAAGCGATTGGATTCAACGTCGAGACAGTTGAGTACAAAAATATCCAGCTTCAAGTGTGGGACTTGGGCGGTCAGTCGAGCATTCGCCCGTATTGGCGATGCTATTACGCTGACACATCGGCTATTATCTATGTCGTAGATGCATCTGACCAAGAGCGTCTGCCGACTGCGCGTGCAGAACTTTTAGCTATGTTGGCAGAAGAAGAGCTTGCTAAATGCAAGCTGCTTGTATTTGCGAATAAGCAGGACCTACCGAATGCTATGGACGAAGTCCAGATTGGTAAAGCAATTGGCTTGGACGAACTACGCGACCGGCAGTGGAGTATTTGGCGCTGCTGTGCCAAGGATGGTACCGGCTTACAAGAAGGCCTGGATTGGTACGTGGCTGCTTGAGCGATATGCGCTTTATTTGTTTGTTTTACGTGCAACTCACCAACACGACACAAACGCAGGCTTGTTGACGCACTGCGTGCGAACCCGTAATGACTGACCCTTTTTTTCATGGCATTCATTTATGAAACAACTACGATGAGAAAACACAAAGAGTATAGAGAGAGGGGGGAGGGGAAGACCAGTTGGATCGACTATGTAATTTTCATCATCATCGAAACCATATTTAGTCCACGACAATGTACCGCGGTTTGCCTGTCCTCCTCTTGCTTCCCCCACCACTAGAAGTAGTCTTGGCGGGAGGACCGACCTTCGCAGCAGCAGTATCAGGTGCTGCCGATGTTGATGTTGTTGATGTTGTGCTAGACGGTGGTCCACCTTCAGTATGTTTGGTTGCTGCATCATTACCGCTGCTTATTTTGGTGTCTGATGCGGGGGCATTGGCCGGCTTCTTTGGCGGGGGCGGAAGCGCTGCAGGGGCGGCAGCGCTGTCAGCGCCGGCTTTTTTGTTAACCCAGCGTTTTAGCTCCTTGTCATAGTAGAAAGATGTCTCTTCGCCGAGATGCGCTCTCACAGCTTTACCCTCCTTCTCATTCTGCTGAGCACTGGAGCTTCGCGAGCCAAGCAGACGACCAAGCCATGAATTGCCCGAAGATTTTTCCGCTGGCTTCGCCTTTGGTTCTGGTTCTTTGGGAGGCTCCTTCGCTTGTGACTCTGCGTGATTTTTATCGGAAGCCGTCGTCTTTTTATGACTGGTGTTACCGAAACCGAGATCATCGTCCTCGTCAGGCTCTTTATCCTGAGCTGCAGAGGCCGTTGCAGAGGGCGGTGGTGGTGCCTTGGAGGCTGTTGCTGATGGAACGATGGGCTCTAAAGCGGGCATTGGCATTGTCGACAGGAGCCCGTCCTGACCGACAGCAGATTCCACCCGATGGAAGACCGGAGGCGCGGCAGGCGTAATCTCCTGGTCATTCTCATTTCTATCCGCCTGTGGCGATGTTTCTGCCTTGGCATCAGCGTCGTTATCAGCTTCAGCCTGAGGCTCTTGGTCAGGGACAACAGAGGACGCATTGTCTTGGACAGTGAAGGTCGTGTCTTGGTCCTCACATGGATCAGCGCCTGTTTCGCCTTTATCTGCATCAGGGTCACCAGAGGGCTCCATGCTGTGTGATTCTTCCACTTGGTTTCCGTCATAAGCGGCCTCAGGGTAGTTGCCTTCCGTATACTCGCCCTGAACATCGCCCTCGGCGTAATCGCCATGGTAGTCACCCTCGACGTACTCGCCCCCTGCATAATCTCCCTCGGCATAGTCGCCGTGGTAGTCACCTTCGGTGTACTCGCCTCCTGCATAATCTCCCTCGGCATAGTCGCCCTGGTAGTCGCCTTCTGCATAATCTCCCTCGGCATAGTCGCCTTGGTAGTTGCCTTCTGCATACTCGCCTCCTGTATAGTCTCCCTCAGCATATTCCCCCTGGTAGTCTTCCTTAGCATAGTCACCTGCGTAGTCGCCTTCAGCGTACTCGCCTCCCGCATAGTCTCCTTCAGCATAATCGGCTTGATAGTCGCCTTCAGCGTACTCGCCTCCTGCATAGTCTCCCTCAGCATAGTTGCCCTGGTACGGTTCTTCTGCATGTTCGCTCGTCACTGGTTCGGACAGTTCTTGCGGCACGTAAGATTCGCCATACGCATCAGCCGAGTAGCTGCCTCCCGTTGGCGTGTCGCCGAGGATGGAAGGCCTTGGAGTCTCAGATGCAATAGAAACGACTTCTGGCGTAATTGCACTGTAGTGCGTGAATGCACCAACAGCTGACTCCTGGCTTTTGCTCTTCGATTGATCCTGCGCAGCGCTTTCTTCACCAGCAATAAACTTCGTCAATCGCCCCTCGAGAGCGCCCCAGACACCGTCCAATGTCGGGCGCTGCAGTTTCTTGCTCCATGACTGTGTCTCGCCATGAACGTGCGTGCCATTGAGTCTGTTCATCAGCTGATGCAGCTCCGTCTGTAGCATCGGCGTCAGCAGAGGAGGCGCGCCTTTGGTCTGAGTCAGGTTGATCAGCGCGTCACAGTACTTCTTGGCACGTGCTGAGTCGCCGAGTTCGTCATACACAGCCGCCATGACTATCTTATAGGGAGCAAGAGCTGGAATACCCACGTACGGCTCGGCGTTTCTTGGGTGCGAAAGTGAGTACGCATATTCAAGCACTTCCGTCATCAGCAACGCATCCATGTCATTCAGCACAGTATGTACAGGCGCACCTGACACAGTGCCCAGCATGAGGAACGGCTTCTCCGGCATCTTGATCCATGCGCGATGCTGATGCGCGAGAAGATAGCAGACATGCGCAGCCTCAGGCAGGCCGGCAGTCATGAGACCATCGCCAATGGCACAGAGCACGGTGGTCTGACTATTAGGCGAGCCGCGGTTCGACAAGAGCGTCGCCACGGCCTGGCGCCATTGTACATGCTGTGCTTCGGGCGAAAGCTGAGAAGGTCCGCGGAACAGTTCGGCGATCTGCTCAGGCGTCTGGTCTGTATACAGGCCATACGCGACCTTGATGCTTGTGTAGTCCTTGCGCAATGCATCGTCGGCATCTGAGTCATCCAGCTCGTGATGCACGAACTCAGACATAACACGATCGCGAGTCTCTTTGTTCAACTGTTGAGAAAGAACCATCGCATGTGCCCACATGCGTTCGCGTAAAGCCAAATCCACGGCTCGTGGCAGGTCGCCTTCCTGCAAGATTGTCTGAAGCTCTTCCAAGAAGCCCTGACGAAGCGTATAGGTCCGGATTGGACGTTTCGTTGCAGATTGCGACGATGCTCGTGAGTACGTCGGCACATTAAAGGCGCCGAAGTCTGTCGCTTCGCTGCGCCCCTGCAACAGATCGGTGACTGTCGGTATTTGTGCCGGGTCGTCAGCTAGCTTGCCATCGTGCTCGAGCAGTAGCACCAGCAGCTTGAGAAGAAGAACCTTGTCCTCTGTACGGCGCCAATCATTTACGTCACTCTGCGGCATGCTGTCGTCGGTAGAGTGGATAACAGACTTGCGCCGCAAGTAGCCGATGCCACTGGCCGATTCACTGATCTGCTCATGCAAGTATCGGATTGTGTCGGCTTTCTTCTGCTTGTGGTTCACACGTGTTCCTTCGAAGAGAGGGCCTGGGAACTTGTGCATGTCGAGAGTCGAGAACGGCCGCGCTCCCACGAGATGTGCAAGCGAGTGAATCTTCACACTCCGTTGCATGTGTGGACTCGAGTAGTCAAATGCATCGCCCTTTGCGACGGCAAGTGGTAAGTAGATCGCCAACTTTCCACCAATCCCAAATGCAGCCAGCGGCACGGATGCTTTGCCCCGGTCTTGCATAGGATCATTATCCATGACACCTGCGGTGCTTGGTGGCGCAGGAACGTATTCCTGGGAGGCATAGGCATCGTGTGCATACACGTCGTCTTGCACATCCGCATCCTGATCATCGTTCCAACCCCATGCGTCGTCATCCTCAGCACCCACAGCTGCGGCTGCATTTGTATCTGCCTCTGTCTCTTGTTCAAATTCGGCCGAATCGCCCCACCCCCACGCATTGTCGACGTCCGAGACACTCGGAATCTTAGCATGCGTCTTTGCATCTTGCTCCGAACTCGCTGAAGGAGCGACAGGTGCGGCTGCTGGGAGCTCTCTTGCTGCGATACGTGCACGATCAGCTGGCTTCTCGTGCGGCTTGGCATGAACTGGGTTGACAGCACCAGGCTTTGATGGCGAGCGCACCGATGACGGCTTGGATGGGGCAGGACCTGATTTGGCTTCTGGCATGCTTGTCCGCTCAGCATTGCGCTGAGCATTTAGACCACGTTGAGTTGAAGGGGGCACTTTTTCAGAAGCGGCATGTGAAGTGATCGACGTCGCCGAATTCGGCTGGGAGGAAGCCGGGCCTGTGGCAGTAGCTTTGAGCGGCTGCAATTCAGATGAGGGGGATAAGCCTGCTTCTTGCGCATTTGCAACTGAACGACGTTGGCGATGGGATGAACGGATAGTGGCCTTTGGGGGGCCTTGCAATCCTGCTCTTGACGCAGGTGTCTGAGATCGCACATCTGCCTTGGGGCGAGGAGAACCGGTCTTGCGAGTGGGGGGTGCTTGAGATGGAGCGGGTTTGGCTTGCATGGTGTCGGGTGCATTGGACGGGTGTAGCGCATGAACATGCGCTGAATCTGTGACTGTGGCGGTCGAGACATGAGGATCAGCAGTTTCGTTTGTCTCAACAGGAGCTACATCCTGGTATCCCTGCTCAGTTCCAGACGCGTATTCAACAAAGACATTTTCGCCTCCTGGGGAATATTCGCCATCAAAATCACCTTCAGGAGCATAGTTGTCTTGGTGGTCACCATCTTGAGCGTATTTTCCTTTAGATGGGTACTCTCTTTCCGCGGCTTTATCACGCTGTGGAGCATAGCCGCTTTCGGGAACATGTTCGTCCTGGTACCCACCTTCGAGTGCGTATGCACCCTCAGTCGGGTACTCGCCCTCTGGTGCGTATTCACTCTGGTATTCGCCTTCAGGTGGATACTCGCCCTCGGGTCCATATTCGCCTTCAGCTGGGTATTCTCTTTCAGGTGGATACTCACCCTGGTACTCACCCTCAGCTGGATACTCGCCTTCGGGTGGGTACTCGCCCTCAGGTGCATATTCGCCTTCAGCTGGGTATTCTCCTTCCGGCGGATAATCGCCTTGATACTCACCCTCAGCTGGATACTCGCCTTCAGCTAGATACTCGACTTCGGGTGGATACTCGCCCTCGAGTGCATATTCGCCTTCAGCTGGGTATTCTCCTTCAGGTGGATAATCACCTTGGTACGCGCCCTCTGCGAGGTACTCGCCATCAGCTGGATACCCTCCTTCGGGTGGGTATTCGCTCTGGTATTCATCTTGAACAAACCCTTCCTCGTACTCCCCTTGTACTGCATAATTACCCTGAAAGGCTGCGTCGGGAACATACTCGTGTTGGCCTGCGTAATCTTGCTCAATTTGCTCGCCATAATAGCCTTGATCATAAGCCTGGTCTTGTTCATAGTTGTAAGCGGGTCCGAGCTGATCACCCATGGATTTGGTAGATGTTGTCGCCCCCGTGTCACCTAGCATATCATTCAGCTCGGTATCATACTGTGATGGGTCCAAGAATTCATCATCCTGCTGCTGGTAGCCGACGTCCCAGCCAAGCGTTGCCCCATCCTGAGCATATTGATCATACTCGTTGTGCTGGGCATGCGAGTCATATGGAGCGCCATCTTGCGCGTATTGACCGTTTTGGTCATATGAATCATAGTTGAAGTCTCCTTCACCGTATTGGCCATAGTATGTATCGTTTCCATCATACTGTGGACCTCCTCCAGCATACGGACTGCTCTGCACACCATACTGGTTAAATAGATCCTGGTCCTGCACATGTGAGTCTGCGGAGTCGATGAGTGCTGGCTCTTGGCGTGTTGTTGCCGCTGGCTGGGCTGTGAGCGAATCAAACGCTGATTGTGTTGGAGCATCATGAGGCTCCGTTACAGCTTGGTCAGTATCATTTACAGCTTCTCCCTCATAGCTGTACGGATTCCGACTACCTTCGCCATGATAAGGCCATCCATGTGTATCATTGGACTGAAAATGGTCGGTTTCGAGCGACTGGCTCAGATCCCAAGTCTTATTCGCACGACTTGCATCCATTCCCTGTTCACGTTTTGGAACATGATGTCCCTGTCTTTGCTGCTGCAATGGTTTTGAGAAGCGCGTTGGTGGTGGCCGTGTTGCCCGTGGAGCCATATCCGGAGCAGGCTGTGACCCGATACTTCGACCCGTAGGCTGGGACTGCAAGCTCTGACCCGTGTTTTGTGCACTCATAGTTTTTTGAGGCCAATGCATGTCATACGATGGGGATGGGCGGCCTGATTGAGTCGGCTGCGTAGGCATACGACCAATTGGCGTGGATTTCGAAGGAGCTTGTTGTCCGGCACGGCCTGCCGGTGGCGGCTGCACTCCCCTAGCATATCGACCATGTGTAGATGTAGCGACATTCGTGCGAGACTCCCATGGTGGAGATTTCTGCACCGTGCCAAATACATCCGTCGGCGGTTCGGCGAACAGTGACGAAACATTCGACGACGCAGACTCCGTTGCCTGCGGTTGTGACCGCACAGGTTGAGGGACTGCATTCAACCGCGCAATGTTGCCGCGCTGCTGTGCGGGCTTCATACTCGGGCGATTCTGCAAAGGCGGCATTGCGCCCTGATGGCGTTGTTTGGGTGGCAATGCCATGCTTGTCACCCACTCCAAGCCCAAGCAAGGTTCACAAACGACAGATGGTCTCTGAACACGTGAAGAAACTCACTTCCGATGCGAACGGGTCCGGGCGTATGTGGAATTATTTGTCTTGTCCACATTGAACTGGCTTTCGAGCGTCTCCACCCGCCAGCAAGGCAACGGATTTCGATCATAGATCCCAGATTGCCTCGCCGAGCCCATGCCCTTGGCAAAGACATACGCGTCTGTGGGCAAAACTACTTACACATCGCAGGTAAAACAGGAATCTTTTGGTCGTCTTACTAAACACTATGGATTTATGATGGGCAGGCACAAAATCCAGAGGTAAAAGCGAAGAGGAATGAAAAGCGCGATTGAGCCGCAAAACAGAAAGGAGCAGTCAACTCCAGGAGATAAAATACCAAGACAAGACATTGAAGGGCGTATATGCATGCGACATGCGCGGTGAGAGTACAAGAATGTAAGAGCCGAACTTAGTAGGCATCTTCATCATCACTCATAAATTCATCCTCCTGCTCATCGTACATAGCAAGATCCTCGAAAGCCACTTTGTAACGCAGAATACCGCCAATGCCACCGAAGCCCTTACAGAACTGCATACCTTCCTGTGAGCGATCAGTGACAAACTCTAGGTTTGTACCAAACTGCTTGTAATTTTCAGCAATCCATTCAAGAAGTGGTTGGGGCTCTTCCACTTCTTCCATTTCTGCCCCTGTCGCCTTGTCGGTAAATCGTGAGCGGTCTTCTTCTTGTTCTTGCTCTTTATTCAACAAAATGACGTGTTCTCTACCTTCCGAATCGCGAAGCACATGACGCGTGTGCTCGAGGTTCTCCCACACGATCAGTGTCTCGACAGCACCCATCTCGAGGGCACGGAACGTGTCATCTAGACCAAAGCAGTACTTGCCTGACTCAGTAGAAATCTCGTCAAAGTACTTCTGGATAAGCCGCTTCTCCTGCACGAACTTGACATTCGCGAGACTGTCGGCCGCAAGTTCAATTGCTTGGTTGAAACCGTTCTCACCACCATACGACACATCGACAATTTGAATGATCTTTGGTGCAAGCCGGTAGTCGAGCAGGTCGGATTGACTCAGCTCATTCTTAAAGTCGGCAGAACCAGCCAGAACTAGACCCGTTACATTACACTTAGTATCCGTAATGAAGTGTTGCGCCGCATATTCAGCAACCTTTCGGACGTAGTTGTGACGAGCTTCTTCACGCAAACGCGAGAAACGTAGGGCAGATTGACCACCACGACCATGTTTTTTGGGCAGATCAACAGAGAACTTGTGCAAGACTGTGCGAGTGTTACCCGAAACAGACCCGAAGAGAGTGCCATTACCATCCATGATGATGAACCCAAAGCGAGCATCTGATTCTAGCAGCTCCGCCAGTGCTTCAGTATGGAATTTATTATCACACAAGTACAATGACGTATTAATGGGCTTGAATGGCTCAAAGGAAAAGTTAACCTTTTTCTCCTTGCCTTCGGCCGTCAGTACCGTTCCACAGTATACAACAAGACCATTGTCAGGTACTCGTGAATATAGCTTCAGGCGCTGCTGCGTCGACGTGATAGCTGCCAACACCGACAAACGATTCACACGTGATTTGATGTTGCTTGCTGTGCCGTATTCCTGCGTAAGCATGTTTGTTGCCTGAGAAAGCTGCGATTTGGGCGGTAGAATCAAACTAATCATAGATGTACCAGCGCCACGCGCATTTTCAAGGCTCTTGATGAGTTTCTTCACCTTCCAGATCTATTCAGTTGGTCAGTAAATTCTGTGAGAGAGAAAGAGTTTGGGAGGAGAGGAATAGGCGAAGTAACGCACCTGGATATTTTGGTCAGTCTCGCTCATAGGTTGTGACATGTTGTCTCAATTCGAAACCTATGCTCCGTTTGTGCTACTTTGTGTGCACCAACAACGGTAGTAGAGAAGCTTTGCGCTGACGACGTTCGAACTGCCCGGTTGATGGATGACAAATTTTCAAGCCTGCACCCTCTGCCCTCCAGAGCTGTTCTTTTTTTTTACGGCACTACAAGGCCTGATTCCCTGGCTCTAAGTGTGTAGCTGTCGATGAAAAATAAAGTACTGGAATTTGCAGAAATACCCAGATATCTTCGATCATATGTCGGTCAAGCCTTCTCTTTTCCTCTGTGAGCCACAAGCCATGTTTGCTTCGTCGGTTCTGCGTGCTCCGCGCATTCCTCGCAGTGCTCTATCGACACAGCCCCGACTGGGTGGAGCAGCTGGAACTTTCGCCATTCCTTGCCGCAAGGTGGTGGTCGAATACTGCGAAAAAAGTGTCGCAAGCAAGGGCACACGCGATTACCTCTTGCAACAAGCTGTGTCGATTGCGCGTGCTTATCCGTCTGTAGAATTCGTTGTTATTCCACGCCCACAAAAATCTCCTGTCTTGCGTGGATTTTACCGTAAGTAACTATGAGAACTCACACGGTAGTGAACGGACGCACCAAAGTCATTTCTACTCATAACCTAGCAGCGACACAAGTGGGGCCTAAAATGCAACTGATTTTGGATGCTAGCGGCGCAAAAACACATCATCTCAAGCGTACGCCTGTGGCCAGCTCGAATGAGTCAGCTCGTGGTGTTTGGAGCCCGATGCACGACGACTTGCCTAAACTGTAAGAGCAAGTCACTGCACCTTCAGTCAAGCATTAGTGAGGCATGTTCATGGTCGCTATACGGCTACGGTCATTAGGAAACGATTCACGCTTATATTACGTTTGTGTTTCACTTTTGAAGCCGGTCGAATGCCGCGCTTCATACTTGCTCCCCCTCCCAGATCTAATCTACCGCGACATCCTTCCCGCCTCCTTTCTCCCTATTTTTTCATATATACCAGTGTCATAGTTAGAGAATTCACAACCCGCTGACATGGCATCCCAGCCATCAGAGCGACCGTTCCATCATCAGGTCATCATGTGGGGCTACCATGCTACATTCGGCCGAAAAGTAGCATCCATCCTAGCGCGTTCGCAGGTGTGACTAGACTGTAGGCAGGGACAGTGACAAACGAAACTGACACACAGTCCACTTACATACACACACCTCGTATCATACGTCGTAAAGCCTATTGCGTCCGCGCAGGCCCTGTCAGCCGTCCTTCGTTCATCAAAGGTGGACGTTGCGCTGTCCCCTGCATTGAAACGCCATGGATAGCTTGTTTGGGCGGAAACGCTGGGGGCGCCAGAATGAGGATCGATCGGCAGCTCGTCGCACGGTCGATCTGTCAGACGAGGCGCCTGGAGCTTTCGCCATGAGCGCTCCTACTATAACTCCTGTGCGCTCAGGCAGTATCAGCTCGGGGCACTCTCGCGTTTCAACGGATACGCAGCGCCGCGGCACTGGTGCAGCTTCTCCAGCGCCCACGCTGCAAGTGCCAATTGTTCGCCATCCGATGGACCCTGATATTAGTGCTTTGCGCCAGTCTCTCCTGAGTCGTATGCATGAGCTCCGAACAAATCGGCCGCCTGATGCAGAAGTCGAGCTCATGTTTGCTGACCTCATGAACCGCCGGGATCTGCTGGGCGGACCTGGCGCTCCGCCGCCTGAGGCGCTCAACAATATGTTCGAATTCACTATGGAAAAGAAGTGGAAGCTTGTTTACAATGATTTACTCACGATGCAGGGGTCTGCGCTCGAGAGACCGCGTCGATTCGTCACGAATAACGCGTCCTCGGCGTCGTCCAGCACGCCGATGGTTCTTGTGCGCAATTCGCCGGAATGGTTTATCAAAAAATTTATGGACAACTCCGTCACAACCAAGCACATCGAGTCACTCGCCGTTACACTGCGGACGTGTGCTATTGGGTGGCTTCAGAGCTTTGTGGAAGCCAAAGGCACACATGTCCTTTCGAGCTACTTGCTTGCCCTACAGACGCGTGGCACGTTGAACGAGCAGGACTTGAGCCAGGAGTACGAAGTGCTCAAGGCGTTCCGCTCGCTCTTCAACAGCAAGCCAGGCGCACATGATGCCCTTCAACACCCAAAGTGTATCTGTGGCATTGCCCGTTCGCTCGTGTCACACCAGTTGTCGACGCGAAAGCAGGCATCGGATATTTTGTTGTTTCTGTGTCATTGGGAAAAACCTCGTGGACACAGCCTCGTTTTGCAAGGGATCGATGAGCTACGAGTTGCGTTTGATCGACATGGCCGTTTCGACGCCTGGTTCTCGGCGCTCGAAGCAGCGATTGACGGACGTGGTCGTATGGGCAGCCTTGTGGGTGCAAGCGATGAGGTGCGTCGACTTCAGCTCAGTGCCATGCCTGAAGCTGGTTTGCCGGAGTATGTGGTCAACAATATGTTCTTAGTGAATGCGCTGGTCAACAGCGATATTGTCGACTCGCTCCAGGCACGTGTGCATCTTCGCAGCCAGATGACAGCGAGTGGTCTGCCGCGGATCATGGCAAAAATGCGTGAGCTCTCGACGCCGGATCTTGATGTCCAAATGTCTGTTTACGAGAAAAATGCTGCAGCGGACCAGGAAGAGATGATGGAATCGTTTCATCAGAGCACCGTTAAGGACCTGAACGATCCTCAAGACGTATTTCGGCTAGTCATGGACCGCGTGCAAGACTCACGCGCAAAAGATTTTTTCATGAGCGCATTACAACATCTCTTGTTTATCCAGCGGGATGGCGCTGATTTGGTGCATTTCTACCAGCTCATTGACTCCATGATTTCCACTGTCGTCATGGACCGTGATGGTGCGGCGACGAATGCGGACTTGGAGTCGCTTATGGGCACCTCGCTCAACAATGTGTTGGACCGCTTTGCCGACCAGGATTTGCTCGAACGTCTGCAGCACGAGCTGAAAGATGCCCATGCTTTCTTGCGATCGCGCGATGCTGAAATCACACAGCTCAAAGCCCAGATTCACGAGTCAGCAGGTGGCTTGGTTGGGCATTTGCAGACGCAGATCCGCGAACTTCAGCATGACTTGGACCTATCGCGTGAAAATACAATATCCATGCAGCAAGATATGGATGAGATGGAGCGCTCTTATGTTGACCGGATCTTAGGCTTGGAGCTCGAACTGCGTGAGTCGACGTCATTACTACGTCAGGCTCAAGATACCAAGCAGAACGACCCATCGTTTTCACATTTTAATCGCCAAGTGCTTCGCGACTCGCTAGAACGACAAGTGGAACGGAGTCGAACCATTCGTAAGCTTGTTTCGAACTCTTCCACAGATTCGTTTGTCCCTCTTGACACAGCGGCTCCCAACTCACCGAACGCCGTACTTCCGTCTCCCCGCGTCCCTCCTCGCTCACTCAGTCGCAATCAGCACGCCGATCAGTCGCCCAACACAACAGATGTGTCCGACCGTATCGGGCGTGCTGCCATGAGGACTGACACGCCAACATCTCTCTCACCAGGCACTGACAGTGTTGACGCGTTCCCAAGCTCGAACTCGTCTCTGGACGAATCAAACGAGTGGGGCATGCAGGCAATTCTCGCTACACGCATGGCACGCAATTCTGATATGCAAGAGCGGATGCGGGATGTGCGTGCTGCGCGCATTCGTCGTCGTGGCGACACCGACGAGGGCAGCTCACAAGATGGAACCCCTTCAAAGGGCCCCGTGTCCCAGCTGCAAAAATCGCCCTTTGATCGCCCTGCAACACCAACACGTGATCCACGGCGTGTCTCTGGCACATCAGGCAGTCAATCTATGTCTCATGCACAATCCCAAGATGCTGCGAATCAGTTCACACCTCGACCACACCCTGATCGTGATGCTCTAGCGCCAAAGAGTAGCGCGCGGCTCTCGTCAGCAACACAATTCAAGATCACCGACCCATCCGCGACACCAACGACATCTCTTCCTCCTACAGCTCAACCTGGCGCACAGGCTGTACTTTCCGCTGGTATAACGCCTACACACACACCCTTGCCTCATCTTCAGACAGGACCTCAACAACTGACATCACCGCGTCCAAAGCCACCTCCTGCCGAAGCCCACATTGCGTCACAGACTCATGTGTCTCCCGATTTTCAACATTTTGGTTCTCGTTTCAGCCCCAACCCCTCGCAAGGCGCAACCGCAGCTCCTGTTCATGCCCACACTCCAAATCTTCCTTCAGTGACTACCTCGGATACCCCATCTCAACCATTTTCACCTTCTCCTGCTCCCCCGCCACCTCCTCCGCCGCCTCCGCCGCCCCCACCTTTTGATGCTGCAGCGCCTGCTACCACCCAAAATTCCATGTCGGCACCCCCAGCTCCCCCTCCGCCACCACCACCACCTCCTCCTCCTCCAGGTGCTTCTGTACAAGTTCCTATACCTGGAATCCAGCAAGCATCCTCCAATGATACTTTCCTTAACGCACTCAAGGACAAAATGGTACAGCGAACTGAAAATAAAGCAACCGAAAACAATGGACCTGAATCTCGCTCATCGATTCTGGACATGCGTTCATCGTTTCAGTCCCAGCTGGGTCCGCCCGGTCCCGTGCACGCACCACCACCACCGCCCGGTATGGCGGGTGTATCGAATTTGCGTAAAGCCGTGCTTGATATGGCCAAGACACGCATGAAGCAGCTGCAATGGGACAAGCTATCAGCAGAGCATGCGTCAAGCACAGTTTGGGGCAAGACGGCTTCAGACGAGCTAATGCTTCGAGAGATCATTCTTGAGCGCGGCGTCTTCGGTGAAATGGAAGAGGAATTCAAGGCTAAGGAAGCATCGAAGCGTGCAGTCTCTGTGAAGAAAGATAGCAAGGAGCTGCAAACATACCTAAATTATGCGACGCGGCAGGGCATTGAGATGGTCCTCAAAAGAATCAAGAGTCAGCTGACTGACAACAAGCATTGCACGCCCGAAGAATTGGCGCATATGATCATACAGTGTGATTCTCAGGTTTTCGACCAGAGCATTCTTACAGAGCTTCTGCGATACTATCCCGAGTCTGAGACAAAGGGCCGTCTAGGCGAGTACAAAAATGCCTCGGACGAGCAGCTTCGTCTCTTGCATCCAGCTGACCGTCTTGTGGTATTATTGATGACAGTCCCCCACCTTAAAGACAAAGTGAAGGGCATGCTGTACATGACAAGGTACGGCGACACGACTGACATTATCCGACATGGTCTAACGAAGATCCGCGATGGGTCAGAAGCCATCATCAATGCACCGAAGTTCGCCCAACTATTGAATGTGATTCTTCTTTTCGGTAACTATCTCAATGCTACTGGCATTAAGGGTGGTGCGTACGGATTCCGGATCAGCAGTATCAACAAGCTGGTCGACACGAAAGCTGCGGATGGCACAACACTCCTACACTTTGTCGAACGCACAGTAACTCGTTGTTTCCCCGAACTTGAGGGTTTCGTGGATGAACTGTCAGCAGCTACAGAGGCGTGCCGTGTACAGCTCCTAGATCTCAAGCATGACCTCTCTGAGCTCAAATCTGCCAACGTACACCACAAAAAAATCTTAGACAGATTGCACAGTGAGAATGAGGAGAACGTTGAGGCGCCGTACTCGAAACTCATGCTTCCTTTCTTGAACAAGGCAACCAACGAGCTGCATCGTTTGACTGACCAAATTCAATACACAGAGCGCGTGTTTAACGAGGCTATGCGCTATTATGGAGAAGGCCCAGACCCAGTGCGTCGCAGCTTCACTGGCCCCAAAACCATGCCGACTGAAGAGTTTTTCGGTATCTTCAAAGAGTTTTTGGCTGCTTACAGAAAAGCCAAAACAGACAACTCCCGCATTACTCAGCAGCGAGCGCTGGAAGCTGCGCGTATCGCGGCCGCCGAGGAACGAGAAAAAGATCGCCGAGAAGCTATGGCACGACGCGAAGCTGGCATTGATGACAGTGCTGTACTAGAGTCACTCCTCTCCTCTCTACGTTCCAGCGGCGGCACCTCACAGCGCCGAAAAAACCGACGTCGTTCAAGACAACCCGTGGGCCATGCACGACCCAAACACGACGACGAAAGACCAGGTCCACAAGAAAACCCCTCGAGCGTGGCAGCAGAAATGCTCAAAAAGTTGCAAGGTGGCGAAAAGCGCAATGAGCACGGTTCCATTGGCATTTCGATGGCCCAGGCCACGGAAGCAGCTCGTGCCGACCGCCGCAGCGAGCGTCGCGAAAGAAACAGCATTCCTGTACTGCAAGATATTCCTCGGCGAACGCCTTCACGCGCTATAAGCCGCGCAGATACCCAAGATACGACAGTTACAGAGCATTCTGTAAATGCAACAACCCAGCAAATCGACCCGGATATAACCGCAGTCCGTCCCCAGAATGCGCATGACAAACATGACGACAATGTTTCTTCAAAGTCTAGTGGGAGGGACTCTCCAAGCTCTCTGTACACAGACTCGAGTGAACATGAATTTCAAGATGTCTCGCCAGCGCCCCAAGAGATGACAAGATCACTCGCATCTTCGAAAGCCACAAATGATCCATCTACAACTCACACTCCTACCGATACATAATATTGTAATGATCGAATTGCATGTACACATAGTTACCATGTGTTTACTTGCTAATGGTTGTATATCTCATTTGGTTTGTACATTGGAGCCCAGCTATTCGAAAGACAAAAAAATAGACCTTGGAGAGATAGCCTAAAAAATCACATCCGTGTCCTTATCCGCATTGAGCATATCCTTATGATCCGAGTCAGTTGCCTCTGTCGTTGTGATAGAATCTTTTTCGGCAGCGGCCTTCGCAGCCGCTTCTTCGGCAACGCGCTTCTTTTTGCCTTGGACTTTCTTGAGGCGGAAGAACTCTTCACGATCCATTTCGTCGAGTTCAGATACAATGTAGGCAATGGTATTCTCAAGACGCGGTATAATTACATGCTCAATGGCATTTACCCGCCGATTTGTAAGACGTATGACCTCGTCGAGAATGACGAACGCCGTTTGCAAGCTCGCCAAGTCCACCAATACGCGCAAAGCCTTTGCATAGGTATCGCGCGCCTTGTGGACTTGCAGACCGCCACGTGAGAGACCTGTGAGGCTAAACTCACTTGGACCCGAGCTCTCCTTCCCGCCACGAGCTTTTGTGTGATCCGAACTGACGGAGCCATCAGAAGACTGAACTGCAAAAGACGGCAGCATCACACCGCTTATGTTTTCTTGGCGTGATCGCACCTTGAATGTCGCTCTCTTCACATTTTCGCGCACAGCATACCCAATATCACCTGTTGAATAGCCTACCTCGACCATACTGAATGCAGCGTGCTGTAGTACAGTACCCATTTGTTTCTTGGCATCTTGAATCTTGCCAGTGATCATGCGGAAACGCTTGGAAATGGCATCTGCCTTACGCTTCAAGAGTGAGTGGCCATTCTGTGCTCCCTTCAAGCGAGTTTTTGTAGTTCCAAGCGTCATACGCGTCGGAAATACAGCCTCCCGCTGACCGGACGACGCCATAATTGAGGTAGTTGGTCCGACCGCACTCGAGGCGTGACAACGTCACAAGGAGCCGACGATCAACAAGTCTCATCACATCCGGCGGGCACCCGACTCGGCCGAAAACCCCACAGCCGTGAGGACTCCTTCACTTGTCTTCTACGAAACACCTCCAGTGCAGAGCAGATACAGTATAGATAGGGTTATTCAGTATGCAATTTCTGAATATGATCGTTCACATGCGCGACTTTCTAAACACATCATGTAGGCGTATGATTTGCGTGATAGAAACGTAGGTATATGTTGATTGGAAAGAAATTATTTCTCTTAGAATCGTGTCTGTAGCATGCCCAAGTCGCGTTTGGTCAGCCAGGACCAATCTTGGGCATATCATGATGCTCACTGAGTGAGTCAAGGTATGCATTAAAAGAGTCCACTTTGTCCTTGTGAGACTTGCTGGCCTCTTTACGAGCTTGTTCGCGCATCTGGTAAATCGTTAATGCAAGAAATTGGCCACGTACACGTTTGCGCTGCACTTCTTCGAATTTTTGTTCAGTTTTCGTAGGCCCCTGGTGGACGGTTGTGCTAGAATCTGGAATATATGTAGATGATGTCGCTGAGAAAGACCGTGATGCAGAAGACTTCTTCTTTTTCCTAGGCCTGTAAGTGGATGGAAAGACAAGCATACCTTGTTTTGTCGCCCTTTAGCTTTAACGAGCCACCTGGCTTGATCGAATAAGGCGACGACATGCCTTCTTCACGATAGGCACAAATGTGCCAGCCTACCGCCGAAGCGCGTTGTGGATATCAGACTCAAGGGGACGGTACGTCACAGGTGTCGTGTCGGAAGATGAGGAAATATGTCCCATATTGGGAGCTGCTTGACAAACGCGTAGCTAAACGTCCTAAAAGGCCCTGCTCTTCACTTGGAACTTACAAATGGAGCAACAAGCGCATCGTTGCGCACGAATCAACACCCTAACTTGGACATCTGAACGTTCAAAGTAGGCTGAGAACGACGCACAACAACATTGGAGATAATGGGCACGCCTGAATACGATGCATCAAAAGTAGTTGTAGTATTTGTACTGGGAGGCCCTGGTGCAGGTAAGGGTACGCACTGTGCACACCTTGTGCGCGACTATGGCTTCGTGCATCTTAGCGCAGGCGATTTGCTCCGTGCAGAGCAAGCTCGCCCAGGCTCACAGTATGGTCAGATGATTGCTGAGTACATCAAAGAAGGAAAAATCGTTCCGATGGAAGTCACAATTTCGCTTCTGCGAAATGCCATTCAGTCGGCCATTGAAGAGCACGACCAGTCCACGTCCGAAGGATGGGGCAACGGTAAGGGCCGATTTTTAATCGATGGATTTCCGCGGAAATTAGACCAGTCGTACAAGTTCGAAGAGAGCGTGTGCCCTGCGCAGCTCGTGTTGTTCTTGGAATGCTCGGAAGAAATCATGCTGAAGCGGCTTCTTCAGCGGGGCGAGACTAGTGGCAGAACTGACGACAATATTGACTCTATCAAGAAACGCTTCCGTATGTTGAATGTATATGCATACTGACTTTCTAGGCACATTCGTCGAAACAAGCATGCCCGTGGTTGACCACCAACGCTCGCAGAATAAAGTCGTGAGCATCAATGCGATGAACTCAGTAGAACAAGTGTACAGCGACATTTGCCAAGCCCTCAACGACAAATTCTCGCAAATTAGCAAGATTACTAGCGCGTAAACCATTGTTAGCTATTGATGACAGTGTGGGAACTAGACAGCATTAGGACCGCTAGACTACAACTGGGTTGTAGAGGAAGAAAAATAATCGAGTACAGATGTTCAAAAACGAAGTATTCTGCTTACTTCTCTCGTAGAGAAAAAGAAGGTCCGTCCCGGGTTCGAACCGGGGTCAATGGAAGTTGACTTTTCAAAATCCACTATACTAACCACTATACGAACGGACCTTGCTGTTGGAACTGAGTAAGCACACTCCCAATTTATTCTGATCACGAACAGTTTCCCATCAAATACGGGTGCACAAGTCACGTCCGCGGGCAACTTGGGCTTGGCAAAGCGAAACTTGCAACGGTATAGACACGAGGGAAGCAAGAACAATACCAAGAGAGTCACCCACACCAACAGAACCGATTTTGAATTCATACTCTTGTACCGATAACGCTGAATCCCCAGAAGGACCCACGCTCGAGCGATCAGAGCCTCCAATGTGTGACATGACAGAAACACTTGAGTAAGTATAAGACACAAACGTACTAGGAAGAACCGCCTGCCAAGCCTTCCACGGCAATAAGAACAATAACCAGTGAACGAGCTATCGATTCCTTGAACCAGTCAAACAGGCTTTCAGTAGATAACAAGACTAACAAGCCCAGTTGAAGCACAGCCGGTGTCCAGAGCCATGACTGTGGAATCGGTGGCAGAGGAAGTACGGAAGTGTAAGAGCGAGAGAAAAAAACAAAGGCTTGGTATACGAGTTGATATAATGGATAGTAATCACGAAGAGTGTGGATCAGGGTTGCAAGGACTCGATGTTGCTTGGGATCAGGCACGGTAAAAAGAAGAGTCGGTGCCACACCTTGATTGATGGTATATTCAGCAAAGTACACCAAGACCAGAGGTAGGATATATGGAAGCAGCATGGGCTTGAGTAGTTTCATCTTGTCGGAGAATGACAAGGCTACAAGGCGAGTGTGGTCAGAGTCTTGGTCAGGTAGAGACATCAATGCTTCTGTCGACTCATCCTCTGACGGCACTGACACAGGCATCTTCTTTGGCTCAGGAAGAACACAAAAGAAAGAAATAGCCGTTCCGAAAGACAGAAATGCCAACAGGCTTAGCCCTAAACGGACGCCTAGAGGACGTACAATCCACCAAGCCGATGCACCAACCAGTCCAGCCGCACCTGTACCACTAGCAAACCAGCCGACGCAATAAGTGGTCACTTGAGGCACATACCGAGTTGAGTACTGGAGATACGTAATCTCTCCGAGACCACTTGCAAAGCTGGCGATGGCGATGCCCAAAAGGCGCAAGAAGAGTGTGTCGACTAGAGCAATAGACAGCATACCGGCGAAAGCCAGTAGCGTGCATAGCCAGACCCGGAGGTGATACCGAATTTCGCCCCGTAGCCAATACGGAAACACAGCTTTGGCCACAAGTGCGGGGGTTATATTCACAAAGGCCAGCACGCCTGTAGGCACTCGTGACGGCAGTAATTCGAGCGCAGCTGTAAGTATAACGACATACATCATGTTGTTGAGAAGGCCTAGTACGAAGAATGCTGCAGCATGACTCCGAAGGAGCGACCGACTATCAGGTGCGGCGTTCAGTCTTGGTCTTTGGCAGTCATTCATGAGGACCAGATGAATCGACTCCGGCGTGGAGCGAGGCATGCAAGAATTAAGTGTAACATTTTTGTCCACATGGAGATAGAGAACGACCTTCAGTACCGCATCTGGTCTATGCGTTTGGATCGACCGAAAGAAACTGATTTTGTGGCCTGAACAGCGCAAATCAAGATTCATCGCACCACTTCTTCAACAGACAGCATGAAGAGTTTCACGTCCCTTTACGTAGTCTATCGAGGCGTTCCTGCAAAGCCATATCCTCATTCGCAGCTGATGAAGAGCCACCCGGGCCGGCACTCTCACCTATGGCGACGCGGCTTGGCGTCGATGTCATGAGAGGTGCGGCCAGCGCTCCTTCGGGGGCTTGACGAAGCTAAAGTTAGACACATCCACATACGCACCTGTTGATGCATATCTAGGCCGATTTCATCGAGTACCTCTCGTAGAATTGCATCACTTTCTTCTCCTTCTCCAATCCCTTCGCCCATTTCATCTTCCTGGGTGCCAATAGCATCTTCGACAGTATCATTCATAATTTCGTCTTTCATGTCCATAGAAGTTGACTCCCGTTCAAATTCCTGTAATATCTTTTGTACAGCCATAATATTCATGGACTTATTCATGGACCCCAAAGTCTGCGCACGTTTGTTAGCCATCAGTGTCAGGAGAAAGTTTTTTCACATACTCGAGACGCGCCGCGCATGGCCTCGGCCATCTGCTGAGTACTGCGTAGTGTTTGCATGCGAAGCCCTACGGCTTGAAGTTGTGTACTCATCTGATAGAATTTATGTATGTTTCTTCTTGTTCGAACAAGATCGCGCGCCATAACCTTGCAGGCTGGCATTTGTCCCTGGCGTGCATGGCGCTTTATGTCAGTGACCAGTTTTTTTTCTTGCGCTTCTAGCTTCACTCGTTCGCGCTCGAGCTCGCGCTGTGCACGCTGGAGAGAGCGGAGATGCTGACGCAGTCGCTCAGCTGGCGTCACTGAGCGCCCAAACAATGCCTCCCATAGCGGCATATGTGTACGAGGGTGAGGGCGCTTGAAGGTAATGAGCCTCAGGCTTCACACCACACCTAGCGGGAGTCTCACGCCACGAGAAGGGCGGGCCCCAGATACTCTTGGGGCCTTACCCTGTAGGGTGTGTGGAGGGCTAATACCAGCCGATGGTTAGCTAGCTGTCAGAGGGTGTGACGCGACACGCTGCGCAAGTGAAGCGACGAGAAAAAATATTCAGCTGACGAAGTCTTGAGGTGAATCGCAGTGTCTACGAGCTTTAACATCGTCATTTGACACGTCGGACAAAAGCATGGCATCAATCATACCGCCGAGGCGTCCAGTGCGCGCGGGAATGCCGAAACTAGTGCTTCCCACGCAGGCGGCGCCAGAGGACCAAGACACGTCTGAGTCGGTTGATATGTGTCAAAACGAAACTGAAGCCACAATTATGCCGAAGGCGCCTCAACGAGCTCCATCAGATGAGCTGGAAATTCACATGGACGAAATCAAGCGCGTGCTGGACCAGATGAGTTCTTCTGTTCCGAGAGGAGACGAGGCTCTTGAGCTTGGAGGGAATCAAGACATGTCGCGGGAGGGGACAAAAGGCCGACACATGCACACTCAATCGACATCACTATCCAATGTCCAAGGCCGTGCATCCCCGGAAAAGATGCGTCGGAGTAATTCGTGCGAGCGCGACTGCTTGGTTCCCGGCGTTCCGCCTGTATCGGAGTTGGCTGGCAACCTCGACGTGCTTACCTCGTTAGGAGAGGGAGCAAGTGGGGAGGTGGCCAAGGCGCGAATCAGATCGACTGGGAAGATTGTGGCACGAAAGGTATGCAGACATTGTGATGATTGTGTTGTCTTGACTTACACTTTGCATTATAGGTTATTGCTACGTCGCCAGATCCAACCATTCATCGACAATTGCTACGTGAGCTGAGCGTGAACCAGACTTGCAAGAGCGAGTACATTGTGGAATATTATGGAGCATTTTTCGACTCAGAGACGGCATGTATCACAATATGTATGGAATTTTGTGAGGCTGGCAGTATGGACTCTATCTACCGGCGAGTCAAGTCACGCGGTGGCCGCGTTGGAGAGAAAGTCCTGGCCAAACTAGCCGAGTCTATCCTCAAGGGACTCGAATACCTGCATCAGCGGCGAATCATTCATCGGGATGTAAAGCCGAGTAACATTCTTGTCACGCGCAATGGTCAGATGAAGTTGTGTGATTTTGGTGTGTCGGGTGAGCTTATCAACAGTGTGGCTGGTACATTCACAGGCACATCGACGTATATGGCACCAGAGCGCATTATGGGTCGTCCCTATACCATTTCGTCGGATGTATGGTCTCTGGGTGTGACGATTCTAGAACTTGCTTTGAACCGATATCCCTTTGCCGAAGAAGGTGAGGCGCCAATGGGACCTATCGATTTGCTTTTTTTCTTGTTGAACTCGCCTTTGCCCACATTGGAAGACACAGAGCAAATTCGATGGAGTCGTTCCTTGCGTGATTTTGTTGATCGATGCCTGGAACGAGATGGTGCTATACGAGTGGCACCGTTGACCTTGCTTGCGCATCCGCTAATCCGTCGAGCTGAGCACATCTCTAATACAGACATGGCTCGCTTCGTTGCGAGTGTTTGGAGGTGGGACTATAATTGATCCAATGCGTGCAAAATTCGCATGTTCGACCTTCGTTTGGCCTCGTGCTCTATGTTTTCCTTTTCCCCCTGTTACCCCTGCCACCCTTTTTTCTCTTACGCCTTGAAACGGCTCATCCTCCCTTTTGTATAACAACGATTCCCCACACCAATAGACCTTTCTTTGTTGTGCTATTGATGGATAAGTCCATGTTTATCAATGTGCCCTTGGGTGTGTTTCATTCTATCCACATGGCCTTCGTGACTGTTTGTCGTGCTGGTGTAATATCGGTCCTCCAAGCCAAGCCTCTATGCACGCGCCTATTAGGTTCACGAATACATTCGTGTAGAGAATAACACATAAATGAGCGGCCGACCTGACATGCGAAGTGGTGGAGTATCACTTCGTGACAAATGGCCGCATTTTCAGTTCTGTGTGGCGAGGGCTAACACAGACTTAAGAAACCAAGTAACGAGATTCTCTCTTTCGCATTTCCCGGGAACAGTGTTGAGTAGCACATGGGCGCCACACAATCGAGCGACCTGAGCGTGCAAGCCCAGCGCTCAAGACCACATAACAACCAAGCAGCTGTGGCTGCACTGCTCTTGCACCATCACCAGCTTGCGCTACAGCAAACGCCATCAACATCTGAAGGCCCTGCTAGATGTCCAGTGCCCCACGGGCCGCGGGGTGCTATGGCACGATCCCTGGCTTCCGATCATGAAGCGCAGCTGAATCCACTAAACAAAATGCCTACGCTGACACAGGAGCGTGCTCCAGAGCAGAAGATGGAGCTCTCACGCGAGCGTACGGTGTCTTCGATCCCACGAGCAAAATCTTCCGCGGCGCCGGAGGACTCGCCGTACGGTGCACCGCAATGTCCAATTCCGCATGATCAGCGCACTAGGCACGAGAAAGAAGCGAGCTGTCCTGTCGCCCACGACAAAAAGAGTCTCGACGACAGCGGCATCAACAATGACAGCGAGACACCTGGTTTCTGGGAATATCCATCGCCGCAACAATTTTATAATGCGCTTGTGCGCAAAGGATGGGAGACACCAGAAGAACACGTGGAAATGATGGTGCTGATTCACAATTTCTTGAACGAGCGTGCATGGAAAGAAATTATCGATTGGGAGACTCTGGCAGGCAGTGATGTATCACAGCTACAGCTTGCGCGATTCCAGGGTCGCCCTGGCACGCTAAGTCCGAGAGCAAGGATGTTTTTGTGGCTTGCATGGGCCTTTCCCAATAAGTTTAGCTCTGAGCCGCCATTTGACCGACACGATTGGATTGTGCGACGTGGTCCAACGGAAACGCATCCTGAGGGAGAGGAAGTTCGGTACATCATTGACTACTACTCGAACGAAGATGAGGATGCTCATTCGGATGAGAATGAGGCGAGCTTTAATCTAGATGTTCGGCCTGCTATATCAAATCTATCGACAATCCAGATGCGCTGGAAGAAGCTTCTTCAAGAGTATGAATCTGGCGAGCTTTTCGAACCATTCCGCAGTGATTCTTCTTCCGCACAGCCATCAACGTCGATGCCTGTGCCCGAGCAACATCGTTCTGCTTCGTCGCCGTAAATACAGACCCACCTACAATGCAACGAATGTCTGCGCTGATTCGGCATGCCCATGGTCTTTCCCCCGTAGTGCACGTGTGCTTGCCATTGTTATTTGTTCGGAGATTGATGACATAATGTTATAGGAAGCTGACGAAGAGAGCGGAAAAAACACTTCGATCTGGGCGTTACGCACGAGCTGACTTGGTGCGCTGTCATCGTGCGTGTGGTGTAGAGAGAGTGTGCGCTGTTAGGTAGGCGCTACATGATGGAGAGACACGATGACCATGAACTGAATGATGCAAATCTATCTGTCAAGGTTACAAACGCATCTCTAGACACGGCACGGTCAGTGCTTCTTCGAGAGGCGCAGGCACTCCACAAACTAGCTGAGAAACTGCAGCAGAATGACCAAGCCATGCGGTTTGCTATAGAGCTCGTGCTCGGACGAAGCTCGAAGCTGGCAAGTGGCAAGATTGTTACTGTCGGTGTTGGAAAAAGTGGGTTTGTCGCACAAAAATTGGCTGCGACGCTCACGGCACTCGGGACACAAGCCGTGTTTTTGCATCCAATTGAAGCGTTGCACGGCGATATTGGCATACTACAGGCCGAGTGCGATACGGTTCTTGCGTTATCCTATTCGGGCGAGTCGCTCGAGGTGCTTGCGCTCATGCAACTTCCACAGGTACAGCGGTGTGCAAAAATTGTGATGACTGCGAATGAACACGCGCAACTGGTTCGTCTGGCCGACGCATGGCTAGACTGTGGCTGCCATGATCCTATGCTGAAAGGAACTGACGCTGTGCTACAAGGTGGATTTCACACATCCTCCATCGAGGGATGGCCTGAGATCCCTGTTCCGACAACGAGTGCTATAAGCATGATGGCCTTGGGCGATGCGTTTTGTGTGGCTCTTTCGCATGCGAAGGGGGTGCAACGGCAGACGTTTCATGCAAACCATCCCGGCGGCAACCTTGGCAAAGTGTTGCTGAATATGCAGTGACCAGATCAGCGGGTTGGCACGCACACCACGGGGGATGCTATCGTATGGATGTTGGTTCGTGTTGGTCGTTGCTATGAGATGGATACGGATGTGTGCTCAGTCTATGGAGAGGGTATGTGATGATTAGCAAGGAGTGACGACGTTCCTGCAGACGTGTGAGTGACAAGAAAAAAAAAGGCGGTCGGGGACGAGGAGAGGGACGAAGAGAGTAAACGCGTACGAACCATGATGGGAATGAAAGATGTGTAGCAGCATCATAGCTGCATCCACTGGCAGTTCTTGCGTATCGCGACTTTGCGTGATGGGTTTGTGTTCTGGCGTGTCTAAAAGGTGAGGTAAGCAAGCAAGCAAGCGAGTTTGAAGCGCCAACGAGACTGGCCTGCCAACGTACTGTGGAGCAAGATATGCCGAAGGTGGGAATTAGGGACGTCTTTCGTCATGAGCCAATGAACATGAAAGAGACCTTTCCAGCGATGTCCTTCTGCCCAAATATTACTGCTTTGTGTATAGTCTAATCCAGATACCATTTGCGCCAGGCCACAGAAGCGGCCGCTCCCATTCACAGAGAAGAAAAGATAGATGGGCCCGCGTTGACTGCTTTTCATCCATGCTTTGTCAAGGCGGTGATTGCCTTTTTCCGTGCTTGCCCAAACACCGTGTGTGAGCGAAACCTTGACGTCGACTTCGGTAAAACTCTTGATGACAAAAGCACGCTCAGGGGCAGGCCATGGGAGTATCATTGGCACGGGTCGGTACATGTTCACGGACGGCACACTGCATGACCACATTGGTGAGGCAGCAAGTGTGTTGTGAGGAGGCATTGTCGGTACGATGGCACGATGCGACTGTGTTGAAGCGGGCTCAAGCTTGGAGGGTATAGCGTCTGGCACCATTATATCTGGGGGCATGCATGTGGGTGATAATATGTCGGGCGGTGCCACGTCAGGTGGCACTGTCTCTGGAGGTATGGTGTCGGGCGGCATGGTATCATGCGACAACGCGCAAGTTGCCGGCTGCGGACGGGATGTCAATGTGTTTTTCCACGCCACTGGTGTCGACTTGTGTGATGAAGGTGACAAAAACTCAGGTGGCATCTCTGCTTGTGATGGCAAGAGACGAGACTTATTCATTTGTGATGAGGCAGAGTCAGATTGCGACAGGGTGGCTGGAGCAAATGTTCTCTCACGAGATTGTGGGATAGACATGGGTACATCTGCATATTTGTGGCGAGGTACTTCGGGTATAGCAGCAGCAGCAGCGGCAGCGGCAGCAGCCGCGACATGGACGGAGCGACGTCTGTGCATAGATTGTGACTCGACGGACTCGATGGGCGTCCACAACATGGAATCAGGCACACTCAGCGTGTCACTGCCCCGGCGCTGCTCAAGTGTGTTGCGCTGTAAAAGAGAGAAAGGTCGATCCAGGCTGTACTGGGGTGATGGTCGTGGCGACCCTAGCACACGTTCAGGCAGCACATGAGGTGCACTGTGGCGCGGCGCATGCAAGGGAACAGACGACATAGGTAAATCAGATGAATGCGATGTGAGACGCAGTGGTGTAGACTGAGGTGGTGGCTGCCAAATATCCGGCATCGATGAGCCTCCCTGCGTGCGCGATGAACTAGGCGGTGGTAAGAGCTGATTCGACTGAATGGATGCGGAACGCGAGGATCGACTAGGAAGCAACATGATGTCGGAGAATCGAGTGGGCTCACTGGCACGAGAAACCGAAGCCGTCGAATACAGAGAAGGGTCTCGATTGCTTTCCATCTGTACAGGGAGCGATGGAGATCGAGATGGCTTTTCGCCATGCGCACGTCTTGTGAGGCTGAGCTCGCTCATGCTCCATAGAAGCGAGTCAGCAGGGTCATGCCGCACACCTGGCATAGAATACGCGCTTTTGCGTACGTTGACGTGAAAGCTCTTGCGCTCGTAAGCAAGCACGCGCCAGCGATGCAGGTGGTCTAGGCAAGAAGCCGAGGATGGTTGAATTTCCTTTTTTTTTTGTAACCAATGACGCAGGTCAGCCATATGATGCTTCAAGCGCCGCAGGCCACGTGGCACAGTCAAGCTTGCCAAGGCCAAGGCCAGGCACATCACGCGTGACATGTTTGGATCGGGACCAATCTATGGGAATCGGGCTGCGTACAGGGGGAAGACGGGGAGGGGGGGAAGATGGGGGAGCCGGATGGGCGAGAGCGTCTTGTACGTCGACTTCGTAGCCATCAAAGAGGGGGCTGCGTAGGCTCATCCGTCCGCATAGCAGCAAGGCGCGTGCGCAGAGCCTCTGTGGACATGGACATGCGTTTGTGCACGCGATCGGGCGCTTTTGACTCCACCGGCTCGCGACGGAACTTGGCCTTGAGCTCCGCGAGGCGTGCATCGACGCTGGTGGATGGCGTCGACGGAGGCGGCGCTTCGTCATCGGCAGCATGGTTCGCTAGTGCGCGCTTGATGTAGCGCTGGAAAATGGGGCCTGTGTTTTGCAGCGAGCGCTCGATGCTAGCTTGCTTACTTGGATGTCGTTTCTGAAACTCGTACAGCTCGCGAATGGCTGCACGAGACTGGTCTTTTTGTGAGATACGATCAAAGATGCCGCGCAGTTCCTCTGTGAGTGCCTCTTCTGCAGATGACACAGTGCCTGTGTGTTCTTTTGACATCGAGGACGATGCAGGGGCGGCAGGCAGCTCGGTGCCGTGGCCATGCGATGCGGAGGCATCGGGCGCCGGTACCTCGCCCGTGCGAGAGGACGACCGTGACGAGGCTGGGCCAGAGCGTGCGCTGGCGCTGCCATGCAGAAGCCGTAACAGGTAGCGATACACGTGGCTGGACTCAGGCTCGGGCCATGTGTCGGTGAGAGCCAAGGCGCCTTCGCCGAGCGTATCAGTCAGTTGCTTGAGTACGTTTGTGGCTGTGATCAGAGGGATGTCCCGGAGGGGGACGTGCTGCCGAGCCCGAACGCCCCACTCGGCGGGAGGCACAGCTTGGAAGAAGCGCTCCACACAAGCAAGAAGAGCCTCTCCATGCACCTGCTTGGCCTCCAGCGCTGCGGGAAGCTTGCGTGCAACTTTCCACAGACACTTGACCACGAGCTCTGCCTGCTGAGCCACCTCGGCAGACGAGGGCGTCAGATCTGCCGTTGTCGATGCGAGAAGTGAGAACAGCGCTTCGTACACGCAGTCGCCCTCACAGGTGGATAGGATGCGAAGGACGACGGCGTTCAGCTGCTTTGACAGCGTTTCCGAAGCCTCGTCGTCGTGCGCCGTTGACACAGCGGTCAGGCGACGCAAAAGTCCGTCTAGCAGCTGGGCGACCAGGCTTCCGTCCAAGTACACGTCGCCGTGCTGAGCATCTAGGAGTACAAGCACACTCTGCAGCACGTGCCTGACGTATCTATGATCGAGCGTGGCCGGTGCATCGCTGTCATTTGCGGTCCTGCCCCAGGCAAGGAGCAAGGCACGGACGATCACGTCAAGTTGACGGCGTTCTAGAGCCGAGGATGCAAGCTGTGTTTGAAGCGCTTTGAGTCCCGCAATGCTTGTTTCCTTGTCGTGACTGCGGATGAGTGCCAAGTCATCAAGCGGGCCCGACGTCGTGGGCGATGCTGGAGCGGCGCCCACGCTGGGCTTGCGCGGCGTGGGCGCCGCGGCCTGCGTTGGCGTTGACGTGAGCTTTGGTGCTGGGCCCGTTCCTGTGCGCTTGAGTCGTTCCTCCAGGAGCGCTTCGTCTTTCGGTGGTAACGGACCGACCAAACGCCAAATGCCATCGCCCAAGTATTTGTACGCCTCGCTCAGCGCATGAAGAGCACCGCCACGCACAGATGCATCACGGTCACCAATGCACTTGGCCACGGCCGGCAGCGCTTTGGACGGCGTGCACACGTCGAGGCCGTGTCGTGAGAGCAGATGAGCCAGTTCGCCGAGCGATTCGGCTCGCGTTCGAGCGTTCTTCGACGGCACACCCTGGTCCAGCAGCATGAGAAACACGCGCGAGGGAGGGAAGAGCACGGTCGTTTGGCGCAGGATCGAGCGTGCCTGGTCGCGAAACACGGCTTTGGGATCGCCCATGCGTACGATGAGCGATGCGACGAGGGCCTGGGTCTCAGACTCTTGCAGGTGGTAGCTTTGGGCGACAAGGAGCTCCATCAGCTCATGCAGCAGCTCGAAGCATCGTAGCGCGACACTTGTGTTTTTGTCGAACAGACGAACACACGCATACTTGATGACCAGGTCGGTGTGTGCGACCACGTAGGCTGTGACTTGCTCCTGGCTCAGCTGCGCAGTGGCGGAGGCTGTTGCATTGGTAAGGAACGCCTGCAGCTGCTGCAGACCTTGCAGGTAATCGCGTTCGGCGTGATGGTCCTGGCTGAACAGGGCACCCACTAAGCGTGGTGCGCAACATGCCTCCATCTGCTGACGCAGCACGTCGACTTCATGTGGCCGCACAGAGCCGTCTACGACAAACGGTGTGCGACTTGCCTTTTCGCGAGCGACTTTGTACTTGGGGTCGGATGTGAGAAATGGTATACTGGGTTGGCTGGATGCATGGGCGGCTGCCGCAGGAGCCGACGCCGATCCCGATTCTGCCGCGGACGTGTCGGCCGGGCGTCTTGCTGACAAGGAACGGCTGACCGCGCTCGTCTTGACAGGGCGCGGCATAGGCCGCCGGGCTGTGGGGACTCGTGCTGGCGACGATGACGACAATGGCGGCCCCGCGGGTCGCTGCGGTGCCAGCGTTGTGGGCGCAGCGGGCGCGCGCGATGTGGGCCGACTTGGCGATGGAGCTGGCGCGCCAGATGCCATGGACGATGAGGCTGTGGCGCCCGCCGCATGCACGGAGCGAGCCGCCTCGGAGCGAGCAGCGTCAATCAACGGCACAGCTGTTGCACGAGATGCTCCCTTCAGCTGATTTGCTGCGTCGTACAGCGCGCGATGTCCAGCGTACTGCACGAGGAACGGCAGGAGCAACTGGGCCGCTTTTCGGACAGGTGCGGAGCGGTCGTCAAGCGATGCAACGACCGCCGGCAGAAGCGGCTGGACATCACCAGGTGTGCCTGGATGCTCCGTCATGTACGTGTGTAGCCATCCATATAGGTCCTGCTTCAACATGGGATTCGCATACTTGCCGTCCAGGACGTGGCCCATGGGCGCAAGAAGCGGTGCCAGCTGCTGTCGCTGTGCCATGGCTGTGAGCGTAGCTGCTGCTGTGGCCCGAAGCGGTGCCTTGGAGTCGGCAAGCACTTGCGTTACTGGTGCGCCTAGCACGCGGGCGAGTGGCTCAAAGAGCACTTGCATCCCATTCGCTAAGAGCGTTACAATGTCCAGCGCGAGCGTGCGCACCATGAGATTCGTGTCGTGCAGGCGCGGCTTGAGTGCCTGTGCTAGTTCCATGCCACTTCCCTCGAGGCGTACATGGGGCTTGATAGCCGCATGCACTTGCTCCATCGCCTCCTTGCGCACCTTCCACTGTGCATCGGCCATGCCTGCCAGCATGCTGGGCGACACGAGTGTATCGACATTGACTCGTGGAAGCATGGCCTCGAGCGCTTCCTGCTCTGCGGCCGTCGCTGACTGGGCCGACGCGCCACGGTGAGTCGCGGTGCTCGCATCATTCTCGAGATCTCCGACAGCGCTAGAGGCGCCCACTTCGTTCGTGGCGGCCCGGGGAAACCGGCTCGGTGGTGGCGGCGGCGACACGTCCTGCACTTGGGTCTCGAGTGTCGCCATCAGCTGGGGATTCACGTCCTGCAGGAGGCGCAGGAGTGAGGGCCCCACATACCGAGCGAGCGTCACAACCACGGCTGTCGCACTGGATCGGACCGCTGCATTTGCCGACTTCAAACACGTGCTGACGAACGCGACAAGTCCCGGCATATCGATCCCTTGCACGCCGAATGCGAGAAGCGTCTGGTCAATCCATGCAAGAGCATCGGCCTGTGCTTTCGGGGCCTTGATGCCTGAGATGTACGGCAGGCTCTGTGCAAGCACAAAGCCCAGTGACGTCACTTCCGCATACTGGCACAGCGTCTCGCCAGCGGCGCCTTTGAGCTTCATATCACCTAGCTTCTCACTCAGCGGCTGCACCGTCAACGCGATCGCTGGCCGGTCAAACGACGGCAGCATCGTCATGCTTTGCAAGTGCTTTATAACCTCGCCCATGACTTGGAAATTGCTTTCTTTCCAGCCCGGCCGCTTCGTGAGGAACCGCGCCACGAGCTCGGCATCCGGCTGCTCCGTCTCGAGCCACGGCCCAAGCGCCTGTGCACCCTCCAGACGCTCTTTCCACTGCGAAGATGCTAGTTGCGCTTGGATGCGCTCTGGCATCAATTCTAATGCGCGTGCCTCTGCCTCTTCTGGCGCATAGCGGAAACGCACCGGCTCGTTCTCTGCCGAGCGCTGTGCATGGCCCTTGCCCCGAGGTGCAGCGGCAGCAGCAGCAGTAGCAGCAGCAGCGGTAGTAGGAGCCGTGGGAGCCGCCGCTCCAGCCTTGACACGTGGTGGCAGAGCTTTCGAAGCAGGTGGACCTTTGGTCGAGGGTGGTCGTGTGAGAGGAGCAGAGGCTTTGGATGCAGGCGCCGTTGGAGCCATCGGCGGCTTGGCCGGCGCTCGTGGAGGCGCCGTAGACTTGCTAGGCACAGCTGAAGCTTGCGACACCGGAGCAGCCCTCGGGGCGGACGTGGCTGGTGGCACTTTGGATGATGCCGTCGAAGGTCCGTTGCTGATCGGTACTGCTGCACCGACGACGGCAGCCGCCGATCCTGACGCTTCCTCCCGCACCTTGGCACGCTTGATCTCATCGAGCTTGTCCAGGTAGGGTAGGAGTGGTCGCTCGCCGACCACACGGAGCAAAATTCCCATACTAGACGCTGCTGCATCACGCACATCGCCGGCGCCGTCTGACATGAGCTGCACAAGAAGCGCTGCGATCACTTTCACGTCAGCGGCTTGGAGCGGCGAAGACGTTGTCGAAGACTTGGCGATGCATCGGCCCAAGAACCGAACCGAACCACCCTTCACCGCTGGATTCTTGTGCGTAGCTGCTGACGAGACAGGCTCCAGGATGTCAGAAAGCGGGCCACATCCATACATGGCGTCCAGCGTGCTTTGCAGCACATCCACCGTCGATGGCTTCCGCTCCTTGAGCTTCTCAAGGAGGGTCGGCAGGACGTACATATATGCAGCACCTTCTTGACGCAGGCCACGGCACAGAGCGTCAATACACTTGCAGGCCTGGAGTACGACGTTGATGTTTGCATCTTTTTGGATTCGCACTTGCAAGGCTTGGACATAGGCATCCAGGCCCGGATCCGGCCATATACGAATAGATTCCGTTAGGGCCGCATACAGCGACTCCAGTGCATTCATTCTGTCTTGCCACTTGGCCGCACACACCAGCTCGAAGAACTGCGGCGTCAAGTGGCGGCTGCGAAGAGGATGGCATGGCTCTGCCATGTCATACGGATCCGACTGTGTTGTGGCCGCAGCACTCCCAGCACCCCCAGCAGCAGTAGCAGCAGCATGATCATCATCATTGAGACCATCATGAGCGTATGTCGCTGTGTGGTCTGTATCCTGATCCGACATGTCAGCCGAGCGTCCATGTTCTCGGCTTTGTTGCTCGGCTTGCCGCTTCAGAGATGTCAAGTAGCGCATGGGCTGCTGCTCTGGAGCTGGTGCCTCGGCAAACTTCGCTTCGAGTTCCTTTACCTGGATATCCTTGAGCTGCGACAAGACAGGCGATAAGGCAGCTCCCATCCATCGATGCAGCTGAACGGCTAGTTGTGCGCCTTCTGCTCGCACATTTTTGTCGGCGTGCGCAAACACCACGGGTATACACTTAGACACTGCGCGAACATGGACCTGCTCACCACCAAACTCCGTCACCAAGGCAGCTAAAGCCGCCACGTTCGCCGCGACAACTTTCGGCTGCTTCGACGACAACTTGTCTGTCAAATCCGCGACGAGCCCTTCACATCCCTTGGCGTCTTCTTTCTCCGCATACAAGAGAACAAGCTCTCTTGCAGCATTTCGTGTACCTGTGCGCATCGATCCTAAACACTTTTCCGCCACACTTGGCATCACAGCTTCTCGAGTCCTGTTCGGTAAGAGGGAAATTTGCAAATGAACACGACGTACCGACCAGCCTGAATCCCACCGTAACGCACGAAAGAGCACAGAGCCTCTACACCCTTTTCCTGCGCTGCAGCATTCGAGTCAAGTGCCATGTCTCGCAGCAGGTCTGCATCGCGCGCATACTCATCGAAGATGGGATCGTCTTCGGATGGCGTGCGTTCAAATGTCTTGGCCATCTCTTCATACGCTGATAGCCGCGCCTTCCACAGCTTGGACGCCAGTCGGTCCCGCACCGGCATGCTCATCACATCATCGGCACTCCCGCCAGCGCCGCCGCCTCCTGACGCCGCCGAGTCTGCCATGACCGTGGAGGTCGTCGACGCGTTTGTTCGTGCCGACGCGTGTGTGGGAGGTGTTGGTGAATGTGAGTCATGTGACTCCGTGCGCGGCGCCAGGGCTCCAGTGGAAGAGGAGGCAGGGCGCGCTTGGCCTGTATCTATCTGTCTTACGCGGCAGGGCAAGCACGTGTCAAAGCGGGAGCCAACAACAACTACCATTATATTACATAGGCTAGCGCAGGGAAAAGGCTAAGGGGAAAAGAGGTACCTAAGAGAAAAAAAAAAAAAGAAGTGGTAGGGTCAGCAAGCAGTCATAATACCGACTTCTGAAAGTAGATGCATTTCCCTTGGAGCAACGATACAGCCGCACTAGGGGAGGACTGAAAGGGGGGGTGGGAGCGGGCAGCTAGACGACAGGTCTTGACCAGTGTCTCGTGTTCGCTAGTGCCAAAGCCATTGCTCAATAGGCCGTAAGAGACAGTAAAGTACAAACGATAGACCAAGTCCGACCTCAAAGCCTAGATCACCAACATGGCGGCCCAGTGGACCAGTGAACCACGCCTGGTCCATGAACGGGATGATCAGACCCAGGGAGAGAACACTCGCTGTGATGGCTGCTATGCCAGGTGGTAATTTGCGCCAATCATCCCAAATTGTCAGATCGTACGAAGACATGCGACAGCGGCGGATAACCACAAAGTCTGCACACACGACTCCGATGAACAAGCATGCCCAATACGCAATAACGCTCACAAAGTTCGTCAGCGCGGTATAAAAATCATTCTGCCCCACAATGGCTATCGGCAAGACAATTGCCATCGCAAAGATGGGAATGACAAATCTAGGCAGCACCATGAGTGGCGGAAAGGCTGTCTGGATACACAAACCCATCGAATAAAACGTGGTCATCATATTGCTCATGGCGGACAATGCTATTAGCACAGTGAGGAATTTGCCAAAATTGCCCAAATGCGACGACAAGACCAAATGGATGATGGGACCGGGCGATGGGTTCGAGGCTATGGCCTCGCGCCACGCAGGGACTGTATCAGCAGATGTCGCGAACGCGGCGCCAAGCATCATGATCGGCGGCGCAGAAAATATCAACGCCACAAATACTGCAACGAATAGCAGCCATGAAGATCGGTCTCGATGGTAATACATGCTCACATCAGATGAAAACGACGCATACGTCACGTAGTAGCCAGCATGCAGGCAACCCAATGCTAGCACTGACTGCGACGTTGGCCGTGTCTCGTTAGGATCCGTGTGCAAGCCAGCTGGACCTGACTTGGCCTCGCCGGCCATGATGGCGAAGCTGATTAAGACTGGCAGCCAAAACACACAGTCTATCATGTTCAGCACGCGTATGCCACAAAACGACACAAGAAGCGCGAGTACGGTCACAATTACAATACCTACCGTCGCAGACATGGAGCCATGGGGCGACACTGCCTGCAATGTTTCGCCGGCAAGAATGCCATTTAGAATCGTGTACCCGATGCCTGTAATGGTTGCAAGTAGTGCAACTATCGAGGCGCCGACGTATCCAAATGAATATCGGCAGTGCACCATTTGTCGCAGTCCCAGCTTATGCCCAAAAATCGAGAAACATGCCGGGAAGACACCCCAGGCAATAAGAAAACCAAGCGTTGTGTAGGAAAAGTAGCGAAATCCGAAGCCCATTTGCGGTGCAAGCATACCTGTCGAGAAGCTTAAGACATTCAAATTCACACTGAGCCAGATGAGGGCGATGGAAAATGGATGCTTGAGCTGTTGCTCATCTGGCTTGATTGGCTCAATGTTGGTCCACTCCAACCAAGCAAAACTACTCCATCTCGGACTGCTAAGCACTTGTCTGAATCGTTTATAGATACGTGGACTTTGCGAGTGGCGCTGCATGTCGTGCCCAAGATCTGCATCGATACTGTTCGTCTCGAGTGCACTCGCTTTGTCGACAGAGCCAGCATTCGATGTCGAAGTGTCCAGTGGCGCCATGGGTGATGCTTTTCACTGCTGAGCCACGAGTGATGGGTCTTGGACCACTCGCCATCAACCTAGGTCTATGCCTAGTCAAGAGGCTGGCTTCCTTACCGGGCAGCGCTACTGACGATCAGGACTCGAATCGGTCGCACGTTACTCCTCCTTTTCTCCACCTTGGCAATTCCGTCATCGGGGACGAACTAAGGGTGTGTCGTACGATCGCCAACGTGCCGAGACTGTAGAAGACCCTGATCACGTGCGGATGAGCAGGGATGCAGGTATGTGCGGGACGCGAGGTTCGACACGCTCTGTGAAAGCGGTCCACAATTCCGTTATCTATGCAAGATTTTTCTCCATCTCTCTTGCATGCCAATGGGGGGAAGCGGAGTGCAAAGCCCAGTGCGAGGGGAGAGGGGTTTATTTTCAGCTAAGCTCGTACATGAAAAGAACTATAGACTCAGAGACAAATCGGTATTTACGCCGACTTCTCTTCTTCCGCAGCAATAGCATCCTGGCCACGCGTCCGCGTGTGCTGTTCAAACAACTTGTCAAACAGCGCATCGTGACTGACGTCCTGTCCATTTTTGATCGCACGGTGGAACACGTGCAGAACTGAGTCGACATCTTCCATAGTCTGGTCCTTGATGTCGGCCATGACCTTGATACGGTTCGTTGCAGCCTTCACCTGCTCATCTGTCAGGTCCAGACCCAGCTGCTGCGCACGGCTCTTCACCGCATTCCAGCCAGTGAGACGGTGGCCAATCGACACGTAGCGGCTCATACCAAAGTCTTCCGGCCGCAGAATCTCGTACGTGCTGGGATTGGCAAGGATGGCCTTGGCATGAATACCCGCCTTGTGCGTGAAGGCACAGTAGCCTGTTACTGGGTTGTTGAAGGGAATCTGCACTTGCACTGCATCAGCAACAATGTCTTCCACCTCACGAAGTGCCTTCAAGTTGTACTTCTTCATCACATAGTCGCGATCAGCTGCATACATGCGTGCAATGAAACCACCCAGACTCGGAATACCGTTGCGCTCACCAATGCCCAGTACGGACGTGTCGACGTGTGTGGCACCAGCCTCCAACGCTGTGTACGCATTGGCGATGGCGCAGCCAGTGTCGTTGTGGAAATGGCATTCAATATCACAGCCGACGACTCCGCGAAGCGTACGCACAAGGTCGTACACCTGGCGTGGATTCGCGACGCCTACCGTGTCGGCAATGCCCACACGGTTCACGCCCACCTTGTCGACAACCTGGTAAATGCTTAGCAAGTCAACCAGATCAGAGCGGAAGGAGTCTTCCGTTGAGAAACGGATCTCAATTCCCTTGCTCTTCACAAAGTTGATCACTTCGACAGCTGCCTTTGTAATGTACGTCATGTCCTTGCCGTGCGAGTACTCACGGAGGAACTTGGATGTTCCCATGACCACATCCACGCCGTCTACACCTGTTTCGACGGCGATCCGTGCATCGTCCATGTGGCAGCGGATGTGCGTGATGACCTTGGTGCGCAGACCCAGCTTGCAAATGGCCTCGCAGTCCTTGCGACTCTGCTCCGAGGCCGCTGGCGATGTCAGTTCAATGCAATCGACGCCAAAGTTATCTAGGGCCTTGGCAATTCGAATCTTGGTCTCCGTGTCGAAGAAGGCATTGGCAAACTGCTCACCCTCACGAAGAGTCGATTCAATGATCTTGAAGTTCGACACATTGCTCAAAAAGTCACTGTAGCGGGATGCGCCAAAAGGCTGTACACCCTGCAATGCTGGATTCTCCGGGCGGGCTGGCGTTTCCACTGCACTGGAGCTATCGACAGCCACATGGTTGTCCTTCACATCTTGCGAGGCTTCGCCTTCGATGCGCTGCATCTTGCTTGGTCGTGAATTTTGACAATCACACATGATCAATCGGGTACTTCGTCGCTGGAGAAGAAACGAGACTCGTGATACCTTCTAGCCTTTTGGGGTAATCAGTGATAGATGACTCGTCCGATAGTTTTCATGAAATTACAGATTTACCATTTACTTGGAACTTCGCACACCATATCACGTGGCGCACGTTGTGGGCGTCAACCTTCTTTGTTGCGTGATAGCAGTGGTGGCGTGTATCGTTGCATTCACGTTGGACTCAAAACTAGTGCGTGCCTCGCTCATCATGACGGCAGTTTGAAAGGCTGGTCTCAAGAGTGGGTCTACGTGCTTCGTTGGCAAGAGTGTATGCTCATGTTGCGGGCGATGCTGCAGATACACACGTGTTCCTATTTAATACATATTCTGTTTGTCATATAGCACTGACACAGTTCGACTGAAGTTGATACGTAGAGAGCGAAGTGATTCAAGTGGCTTTCTTTCATACCGGCCATCTGCGCATATTGAGATCCGTACTTTATGCTCACAGCGATGCACTCACTAGTGCCTCATCGGACCCACGGCTACAAATTCATAGGCTTTGGCAACCTTGTACGTCCATCCAAGCTTCGTTAATCTGCATGCTTCCATGCTAAGGAATCTACGAAAACGCTTTCGACATCAGAAAAAAAAAACACTTTGGGTTATTTATTCAGACTCAGGGGCTACACGGTGAAGCTTTTCATCTGCGCCCTTGCCGGTGAAGTCCCAACGGTTCTGTCGGTTAGAGGCTCTCTGTCCGAAAGAACGGACATGTAGATACGACGTACGTTAGAAAAGGAGCACAAGAAGAAGGTAGCAATTGGCACACCAAAACCCCAAAACGCAACTACAGGTGCATTCCTAGGCGTCCAGCGGAAACGCTGGTACATGGTGTTGTGCTGTCCAGTGTAAGCTCGTCTCACACTTGGTTTCACGAACCATTTGCTGCCACCGCTCAATCGCGGGATCAATCTTCACGGATCCTGCCATGTTAGAATTTTTTTTTGTATCTCTATGGAGACGTACGATGATGACCACCAGCCATATTGTCAATGCAAAGCGGACGACGTCGAAATACAGAAGCGAGTGATAAAGTCAGCTCAACCTGACGTGCCACAAAGCCCAATCTAAAAGGAGGGGGTGAGGGAGCTAGGGCCAGAGCGACGGTGCGTGTGGCCCGCTGACTAAACACTATCACATGGCACACTACCTACTTCCACCCCCTCCGACGCTGGTACTCACCTTCAGCCTGCAGCAAGCCGAAGGCGAGCGGATCGCGAGAGTCTTAGAGAGTGGTTGTCGTTGCTGGCTGTTCGGCTTATGAGCTGGCGCCGATCGCGTTTACAGTATGATGACACGGAGTCAGGCCCGCTGAGTGAATCTCATACGTACCGGAGGGAGCGAGAGTCTGGGTATCGTGCGTCAGCTGGCCCGTCGTCGCGAGGTAAAGAATGGTCTAGGGAGCCCCGGTCTTGGCGCGAGCGACGGGATCTAGAGTCTCATTCATGGCGCAGTCGCGATCGATATCGCGAAAGACATGAAAATGATCAGGGTGGGTGGCGCCGCGATCGCGAGCACAGTCCAAGACGATCACGCGAGTCACATCCGTACGAGTCACGATCGCATGAGCAACGAATGCGCGAACCATATGCACATGCATCACGGGCGCGGTCGTCCGATTCTGCGCAGAATTCTCATTCCAAACCATATACCCCGCCAACAGAGACGAATGCAGACTCGACTACGGAGCCTGATGCCGATCAAATAGCAGCGATGATGGGGTTCGGAAATTTTGGCTCTAGCAAAGTAGGTCCTCACGATGGCAATGCATCACACTCACACTAATCAGGGCAAGCACGTGGAAGACAATTCAGAAGGATTTGCGGATATACGAAAAGAGCACAGTTGGAGGCAGTATATGAATCGGTATGTACAGATTATCACTTATGTATATCACAGCAAAGGTGGCTTCAACCGGCCACTGGACAAGGTGTAAATGGGTTATGCTGTGCGTAAGGATGCTAGGGACGTAGCAAGTTCCTCATCACCTTTAGATAGAACGCCAAATGATGTTGACGACGAAATGGAGGGTGATTGCTTTGTCTCAGCAGTGCCAAAAGACTTGTTCGTTGCAGCATTGTTCGTGCTCGTCGTCGGTACCCTCGTGGGCTGGAGAACCATTCTCGCATCGCCATGATGTGCCCATCCAGGCGCCATTTTTTGAAGACGCTCCCGCTCCCTGCGTTCCCGGGCAAGTTGTTTCTCTTTCAAGAAAGATTCTTGCTCACTTCGCATTGCTCGAAAGCGCGAACTCGACAGGTTGGACGATGTTCTAACCAAGTCTTCAGCTCGATACGAATACACACAGTATGCGTCAATGTCCTCAGGTAGTGGGTGCATGTCGGCAGGGAATGTGACAGGTGGCGGAATCTGATACTCTGGATCCAGAACGAGCATCATATGCTGCAGCCATGATTGCTGAACAGCGTAAGGGACCATGTCTTCTGCGACGAACAAGGTGGATTCGAGCGATCCAATTCTTAGCTGTGTCTTGATTCCAAAGCACAAATTTCTGTGACTTGATGAATTTCTGTGTCGTCTCTTACGTGGAGAAAGAAATTTGTGAGAAAGGTCCGAGCAACACTTGCCGCCACAACAATACTTTTCCTTTTACCTGCAAGTTTCCCTGGGCGATACGTCCCGGCTGCGCAAGCTAAGCAAGCTTCGCGCATTGATAATTCAGGGGAGACAGTCTCAAGCAACGTATGGATCGAATAGCTCGTTGCTTTTGGCTACGAAGACCTACAATTCCACTGCCAAGTTGTGGCATTTCCTCGAGGATGTCTGCCACGCGCGAGCTCTGCACGGAACTCGAGCCCTCTTCCAAGCGCATAAAAACTGAGGACTCTAAGTCAGAAAGCCTCATGCCGTCGCAATCTCACGCGCTTATGCCACGATTCGAGCACGGACTATTTCTTGCTCCTATGGTACGGACAGGCTCGCTCCCATGCCGTCTCCTGTCGCTCGAATATGGTGCGAGTCTTGTATGGGGCCCAGAAGTCGTTGATCGAGCTATTATGGAGACTGAGCGCGATGTTGATCCAACCACAGGTGTGGTTGAGTTCAGAAAGGGCGACAAGCCCGTGTTTTCAACACATCCCATCGAAAGGCCGTATCTCATATACCAACTAGGCTCAGCCACGCCTGAGTTTGCTGCAGAGGCCGTAAGGATTGTCACTCAGCATGACGATGTGGCGGGTGTCGACTTAAACTGCGGGTGTCCCAAGCCATTTTCAACACTTGGCGGCATGGGTTCCAATCTGCTAAGCACGCCTGATTTGCTCTGCGATATCATCAAGGCCATGCGACGCGCAGCGCCACCACACGTGAGCGTTTCGTGCAAGATACGACTTTTGCCGACGCAGGAAGAAACGTTTTCCCTGGTCGAAAAAATTGTGCGTGCACGAGCGATTCGTGTGTTGACGATTCACTGTCGAACAAAGCCCATGCGGCCACGCGAGGCAGCACTTCTTGAGCGGTTTCGTGCAGTAGCAGAGCATGTGGCCAAGATTGCTAAAGAGACAGAACAAGATGTCACGGTCGTATGTAATGGCGACTGTTTCAGTATTGCGGATATTCCCCATCTTCGTGAGCTCACAGGAGCGTCTTCGTTTATGATGGCCCGTGGTCCCGAGGCCAACATGTCATGCTTCCAGCCACAACGCGAGTGTACGGCGACGGTTCTTGCGCCGAAATGGCTTCGTTATGCAATACGGACCAACAACCTTTTTGGTAACTCTAAGTACTGTATTACGCAGATGGCTTTCACTACGACCGCTGGTGCGAAAGACACGGACGCTGAGAAAATATCGCCTCTGAAGAAGCGAGATCTGGTTGAAATACGCTCAGCACTGAGCGCGAGTCAGACACACGAGGACATGGCACGAGCTTTGCACCTTCCGTGGCCGCTTGATACCTCCGATGTGCTTGAGCACCTGCAACGCAAGCTGGAAGAACGAGCACGCTAGCATCATCGTTGATGTTCTGCGTACGCTCATGAAGAAAACCCGGCTGCACGAAATGAGTTGTGAATATTCCCGCCCTTTTCCCTTCAAAAGCAAATGGTAGTGAAGGACTTGGATCTGTGTGTATAGGATAAACCAGACAAGATAGAGCAAGTTACGCCTTGAATGAAGTGTGTATCAAATATGCGTCCGGCATTTTCTGCAAGGAGGGTCCTGATTCTTGCTTGCTGAGGACCTTGTCCCCTTTCGTTCTCATTTTTCCACAAGCTCCTTCCGTTCTGACACGCCAACAAATGTTGCGTTCTGACGCGCGAGCTCATGCATCAACTCGTGCGCTTGCTGATCGACTCCACATACACACACCTCCATTCATTCAGGTGCACGCAACGTACTGACTATCTTGGGATCCCACGGCCTGCCTTCCTGTCGATTCGTAATGAGCCAAGTCAGCGGGGGCAAAGTGCCATCGTACCACGCACCTCCGTTTGACTCGCCGCTAAGCGGCGCTACTATTCATGAACTACGATGCTTAGATACAAAAGTACAGCTCGGATTTCACCTTGTGCCGCACATTGCCAAGACGCTTATAACGGAGCTTCCGTCCAGTGCATATGTGCTTGTGACTGATACGAACCTCGCGAAGCTGGGCGCCATTGACAAGTTCCGCAAGGCATTTGAGGCGATACCAGGGGCACGGCTCCTCGTGTATGAGCTGGCACCTGGAGAAGAAAGCAAGAGTCGCGAGACCAAAGCGGCCATAGAAGACTGGATGTTGGAGCACCGTCTCACTCGCGACACTGTCGTCCTTGCGTGCGGCGGTGGTGTTATTGGTGATTTAGTCGGTTTTGTGGCCGCTACGTTTATGCGTGGCCTGAAATATGTACAGATTCCTACTACCCTGTTGGCTATGGTCGACTCGTCGGTTGGTGGCAAAACGGCGATTGATCACCCGCACGGGAAAAATCTGATCGGCGCATTCCACCAGCCACGCTATGTATTTATCGATGCTGCTTGGCTCCTTACCCTACCTGAGCGAGAGTTCAGCAATGGCATGGCTGAGGTTATCAAAACCGCGGCGATTTGGGATGCGGCTGATTTTGAAAAGCTTGAGAGTGAATCGGCTTCGATACGCGCCGCTGTGATGGGTGATGAGGCCCGTCAGCAAAGTGCAGCGCAGGGACATACACTTGCCACGCGCACGTCGTCGCAGAGTTTGTTGCTCGATGTAATTCGTGGGAGTGTGGGAGTGAAAGCCCACATCGTGACCATTGACGAAAAAGAGACAGGCTTGCGGAACCTCGTGAATTTCGGCCATTCTGTTGGCCATGCAATTGAAGCTGTCTTGACACCCGACATCCTGCATGGCGAATGTGTGGCTGTGGGCATGGTGTTGGAGGCAGAAATTGCGAGACTCGTGCATGGTCTTCCGCAAGTAGCGATCGGTCGGCTCGTTCGCTGTCTGCGTCTGTACAATTTACCAGTGACACTTGCTGATGCACGCATCATGGCACTCTCGAAAGTGCGCGAGCTCACAACCGCCCGAGTTTTGGATATTATGCGTGTTGACAAAAAAAATGCTGGTGCTCAGAAAAAGATTGTCTTGCTCTCGCGTATTGGTGCGACGGTGGAAGAGCGAGCAAGCACTGTATCAGATGCAATGATCGAGCGTGTGCTTGCACCCGCCATGTTGGTGCGTGAATCCGTCAGTGCGCCAAGGCCCCCCCTTACGATTCACACGCCCGGGTCAAAGAGCGTGTCGAACCGTGCACTGGTTCTCGCAGCTCTTTCTGGCGGAACATGCCGCCTGCGTCATCTTTTGCACTCTGACGATACCCAAGTGATGATGCAAGCGCTGGCCCAGCTCCGCGCTGCGGACTTTGCTTGGGAAGACAATGGCGCGACGCTTGTGGTACATGGCCAGGGAGGCCGGGTCCTGGCGTCGGACGAACCGGTCTACCTCCAGAATGCTGGTACTGCTGCGCGCTTTGTGACTGCTGTTGCATGTCTAGCTTCTTCTGCTTCTTGCAGTGGCTCGGACGAGTCGTCTTGCCATGGCGTTGTACACCTTACGGGCAATGCAAGGATGAAACAGCGTCCTATTGGCCCATTGGTTGATGCGCTCCGATCGAATGGTGCGAGGATCGATTACGTGGAGCAGTCGAATTGTTTGCCACTGAATGTCACTGCTTCCGGCGCACTTCAAGGTGGTCGTATTGAACTGGCAGCCGACGTCTCGTCCCAGTACGTATCGGCGGTGCTACTTTGTGCGCCATACGCACAGAATGATGTTGAACTCGCACTTGTCGGTGGCAAAGTCATTTCCCAGCCGTACATTGACATGACGATCGCCATGATGCAGTCATTTGGCGTGCGCGTAGAGCGAGTGGCAGAGCATGTGTACCGGATTCCACGCACCACGTACGTGGCACCATCAACCTATGAAGTGGAATGCGACGCTAGCAGTGCGACTTATCCACTGGCCATCGCGGCCATCACTGGCACGACCGTGACCGTGCCGAGCTTGGGCCGGGCAAGTCTGCAAGGCGACGCTGCGTTTGCTCGGAATGTGCTTGCGCCTATGGGATGCCAAGTCGAGCAGAATGACGTCTCAACAACGGTGACGGGTCCGCCTGTTGGCATGCTGAAGGCGCTTGGCACCATCGATATGGAATCGATGACCGATGCTTTCATCACAGCCGCCATGCTATTTGCTGTTGCCACTGCCCCGTGCGATGAATATGCTTCCTCATCGACATCGGCTTCGCCATTGTCCACCCGCATAACGGGCATAGCCAACCAACGCGTGAAGGAGTGTGATCGTCTGCGTGCTGTCGTAACTGAGCTTGCCAAGCTCGGCGTTCGTGCTGTCGAGCACGATGACGGCATCGAAGTGTTTAGCACACCGATCTCACAGCTCTTGCCGCATGCCTCGATTTACTGCTACGATGACCATCGCATTGCCATGGCATTCAGTGTGTTGGCATGCGTCGTGCCAGGGGCAGGCACTGAGATCCAGGAAAAGCGCTGTGTGGAAAAGACATGGCCGTCTTGGTGGGATGTGCTCGGCGGTCCGCTGAATGTTCCAATCGCTGGTGCACGTCTGAACGATGCGCTGGTCTCTCTCGTAGCACGATCGCGTCAACGTGGCCCTCCCACTCCTACTACGCTGTACGGAAGAGACGCTTCTATTGTGCTGATCGGCATGCGTGCGTCGGGCAAGTCTCATGTGGGTCGGTCGCTTGCAAAACTTTTGCACCGGACGTTTGTGGATGCCGATGTGGTTTTTTCGGACATGTACGATATTGGCGCGTTCGTGCAAGACCATGGCTGGGACGCTTTCCGTGCAGAAGAATCGCGCATCCTAGAGAGTCTACTAACGCAATGTAGTGTGGGTCACGTCATTGCGCTTGGTGGAGGCGTCATCGAGTCGGCAGCGAGTCGTGCACTGCTGGCTCGTTTCCGCGAGCATGTGGGCCCAGTCGTACACATTGTTCGTGACTTTGCACTGATTGAATCGTTCCTCGCAACTAGCGATCGTCCTGCGTATGGCGAGCCGCTCGCTGATGTGTATGCGCGGCGCTTGCCTCTGTATGCGGAGTCATCGTGCATGGAGGCTGTAAACACGGGCAATGATGCTGCGCTTGCTCTGTCGCGTCAGCTCCGCACACCCCTTGGCACACCTGTGCCTATATCGCCCGCATTTTTCTTGTCGCTGACGTTCCCACGTGTTCAGGACGCGTGGTCAATCTTAGATCATGCTTCCGCTGGTGTAGATGTGCTAGAGCTACGCGTGGATTTGCTGCATGCGGACGGTCAACCCAGCATCGACGACGTCCGTGAGCAAGTCGCATTGTTGCGACAGTACACATCATTACCTATCCTCTACACCGTGCGGAGTGTATCACAGGGTGGTCGTTTGCCAGACGAGGCGAATGAAGCCTACTTTGCACTCACGCGCCTTGGCCTGAGAATGGGCTGTGAGTATGTGGATATCGAATTAACGCGGCCGTCGGACGGCATTGAAGAGCTCGCACAAGCAAAAGGTCAAACGCGCATCGTAGCCTCGTTTCATGACACGTCTGGTACCATGCACTGGATGGCGCCGGCCATGCGTCGGCTGTATACACGAGCGTGTGTTTTGGGTGATATCGCGAAGCTCGTGGGATTCGCACGCACTTGGCAGGACTCGCTGGACCTTGAGTCTTTCCGCACCCGCGTCGCTCAGGAAGCGCCATTCCCGCTCATTGCCATCAACATGCAAGCCGCTGGTCAGCTATCCCGCATCGTGAATCCACTCTTGACGCCCGTGACACATCCCGCGTTGCCTGTGCCCGCAGCGCCTGGTCAGATGAGCGTGCGTGACATTCACCATGCGCGACACCTGCTCGGTCTGCTACCCAAGCGCCACTTTTTCCTGTTTGGCACACCCATCACGCATTCTCAAAGCCCTTTGATCCACAACACTGCCTTTGAGCTTCTTGGTCTTCCACATGTGTATGCGCGACATGAGACGGATAGTGTGGATGCCAGTGTGGAAGCACTTGTGCGGGCCGACGACTTTGGTGGTGCGAGCGTCACGATCCCCCACAAGTTGAGCATTATGCAGCTGCTTGACTCTGTGTCGCCTGATGCACAGGTCATTGGCGCAGTGAACACAATTGTTCCGCATCGCGACGAGACAACAGGTCATATGGCTCTTCACGGTGAAAATACGGATTGGCAAGCCATAGTTGATCTTGTGGCGAGGCACGACGGCGGCAGCACCCGTGCATGTACGGCTCTCGTGATTGGCGCTGGCGGTTCTGCCCGCGCCGCCCTGTATGCGATGCACAAGCTCGGCGCTTCGCGTATCCTCTTGTATAACCGCACATTCGAAAAGGCTGTCAATTTAGCAGAGCAAGTGCCGGTGGAGTGGCGGGTTGAGCCGGTCGACTCGTTGGCTCTTGCCGCTAAGGCAAAACCAAATGTGATTGTGAGCAATGTACCAGCACAAGGCACGTCCTTCACCCCTGGTGGTGCCGACATTGTGCTTCCGCTTGATCTTTTGTCATCCGACGGTGGTGTAGCGATCGATATGGCGTATCGGCCAGAAATCACACCGTTGCTGACGTTGGCACAACAGCATCATTCATGGCATGGCGTACGAGGCATCGAGATTCTACTTGCCCAAGCATTCCATCAATTCCGCTTATGGACAGGACTACCGCCTCCGTACTTGGACATTGAGACGACCGCATATGCGGCGTACCGAGCTGCAGCGGCGTCTATGTAGTGTATGATCCTTTGATTCTTGGTTTTTAGTACCGAACTCCGCGTCTTGAGCGCACTAGCGAGTGGTGTGTGTGTGTGGAAAAGTCACACAGATTAGCTTGATCCTACATGCATGACGAAGGAGAAAAGTATAAAAATATAAAGTAGCCTCTCATCAAAACAGATTGGACCCTCTTCAGTGGCTTGCTCCGAATTAGGTCGCACTTGAGGACATCTGTCTATATGGGCGAGGCGGTTGTGTACGTCTCAATACTGGCCCACATTACCTGGCCACGTGACTTTCATGGCGCTGTGGGGTTACTATGCTGAATGAGTGACAGTGGAGGCCCCACGCGCTCGTCCTGCTACCCGCCTCGTGGCCTGGCCGACCGGACGTCGCCCGCCAATGAATGTGTGAATACAATCCCCCAGCCTAGTCTTGGAAACCCATATACCGCCGAGGCACTGACCGACGGCCTGTGGCGTACACTTGGCCAAATTTTGAACGCCGCACCAGATCGTGTCTCCCTGGGCGCGTCACAAGTAGCATCTAGCCCGAGATCTATGGTGCACATTGCTCCGGCCTGCCTACCACGAGTAGGCATGCCTTACATGCTCGGGTGTGCGTCGCATCTGGGCATGGCATCGACCACACGGTTTGCCTCAGTACGCACCGCCATGACATCTGCATGTTTGCCATGGTCTGGTAGAAGCACAACGAGTGGCCATAGTATCGGCCGCCTAGTTAGTGCTGGTGTTGGTGCGGGATTCTCCGTCTCGACACCGTCTCTTTCGCGCTCGATCCATACTACTCGCTCCGCACACCGTGTGTCAGGAACCAGCGATCGCGAGACAACACCATTGAATGCGAGCACAGGGGACAAGCCAAAGACGCCAAAAGACAGGCCTAGCGCCTTCTCGCAGGTCGTCACGACGATGCGAGAAATGGCGACGTCCCGGCGTGCTGATGCCGGTGGTAATGCGTCACAATTCCCGGCGGTACGCCGATTGCTAGCGCTCATGCGTCCTGAGTCGCGGCGAATTGGACTTGCTTTGACTCTCCTGTTTATTGCCTCCAGTGTGTCGCTCTCTGTGCCGTTTACGATCGGCAAGGTCGTTGACTTCTTCTCGTCACCAGGTGCAACACTGCCGCTGGGCCTCAGCATGTCGACCGTTGCAATCCTACTGCTCTGTGTCTTTGCCACAGGCGCCGTTGCTCGTGCGAGCTCGAACATTTTGCTCGAGCTCACGGGTGTGCGTGTGATTCAGCGCATGCGTGAACGAGCATTTGCGAGTGCATTAAGGCAAGATGTCGCTTTCGCTGACAAGGGCGCTGGCGACACTGTGAGTCGGATCAATATGGACTGCAACCTTGTGGGCGGCGCGATTACGACCGATTTGGCTGACGGACTTCGCTCCACGCTCACTGTCGCTGCTGCATGCTCGGCTATGTTCTATATTTCGACCAAGCTAACATTGGTGATGATGCTGGTGATCCCTCCAGCCGCGCTCGGCGCAGCGTTCTATGGACGCTTCCTGCGCAATCTGACGAACCAGACGCAAAATGCTGTCGGCGAGATGACTCGTACGGCCGAAGAACGCTTGTCGCCGCCGGCGTTCCGCACGATCACGGCCTGCAACATGCAGGAGACCGAGTCGAGGCGATTTGATGCAAAAGTGCGTGACATTACCGCGCTGCAGACGAAGGAGGCTTATGCCGGTGGCATATTCCACTCAGGTCTCGGGTTTGTAGGCAATTGTGCTATTGTCACACTCCTGACGTATGGTGGACACCTCGTGAGCCTTGGACAGCTTACAGTGGGTGATCTGACGTCCCTGCTCATGTACACGGCATACCTGGGTGGCGGTGTAATGCTTATGACGAGCTTCTTCACATCGCTGATGAAGGGCGTCGGTGCCGGTGCGCGTGTCTTTGGCTTGCTGGACCGGACGCCTATGATTCGCTTGGGTGTTGGTGAAAAGCTCGACAGTTCGCACATTGACAAACGCGGTGCTCGCATCCAGTTCGATGATGTGCACTTCCGCTACCCCAGCCGGCCCGACATGCCGATCCTGGCCGGCGTCAACGTCGATATTCAGCCAGGGACGAGTGTAGCGTTAGTTGGCGGCTCTGGTGCCGGCAAGTCGTCGATGCATGCTCTCATGATGCGCTTCTACGAGCCAGACGCTGGAACTGTGCGTCTGGACGGTCGTGATATTCGCACATATACACCCGAGTCACTTCGCTCCGTCATGAGTATCGTCCCGCAGGAACCAGTGTTGTTTGAAGGCACGATCGCCGACAATATCACATATGGCACTTCTGGCGTGACTCGTGAGCAGATGGAGCGTGCAGCTCAAGCAGCCCATTGCATTGAGTTTGTGAGGACGATGCCGCAAGGTTTCGACACGGTCATTGGGCCCCGTGAGCTCAGTGGTGGCCAACGGCAGCGCATCGCCATTGCGCGTGCGCTTGTACGTGAGCCGAGTGTGCTTCTGCTCGATGAGGCGACATCGGCACTCGACTCGGCGTCAGAGCTCTTGATCAACGAGGCCATCACGTCGATCATCAAGAATGGTCGCACGACGGTGTGGATTGTAGCTCATCGTTTGAGCACTGTGCGTGCCGCCGATACCATCATGCTGCTGGAGAACGGCCACATCGCTGAGATGGGCTCATTTGAGCAGCTGGATCAGCCGGGCACGCGCTTCCGCTCGCTCATGCAGTCTCAGCTGAGTGCGCCCACTTCGACGGCATCCACCACGTCGACAGGGCGAGCATTCCCACCTTCCAACGCGCGTTCCTATTCGACAATGCTGCCGCACTCGCCGTTACGTCGAAGACATGTGCCTCAGACCCCTGCATGGAGCGTGAATGATGCACTTGCATCCTCGCTCGAAAATGAGCATGCAAAGCCCACGCTAGATCATGCCAAGTTGGAGCGCTTGCACCGACTAGCTGCTCTTGACTTGCCAGCAGACAAGGACAGTATGCAGCGGCTATGTGCCGAGCTCGAGACTCTTGCTGCAGTCATGCATTTGGCACACCAGCTTCCTGATGATGCGCCGCTTGACGAAATACCGAATGAACCGCCCATCACTACGGTTCGTGGAACTCGGCAACGCTCGCAGCCTGACGAGGGCACACAGCCCATCCCTCGTTCCACTCTGGAAGCAGGGGGTGGTCAGTGGCGCGCCGGGTACATCGTATCCAAATAAGACTGCTACAACACTGCATATCTAGCGCAGCGGTTGTCCACCATAGGTAGGAAATGCATGGAAAACATCATAATCGACGTGCCAGGACATGGTCGATCAGCAAGGAAAAAAAAAAAAAAAAACATGGCTGCCAGACGCGCATTGCTCACCTCCAGAGCTAGTCGGCCACTCACGCTCACTTGCTCTTATGAATGCAGTGTATTTCTACTCTATTTTACATGCAAAAAGCGCACAGAACGCCGGCTTGTCGCATAGTCGACGCCTGTCCATAGCGTCGTGCCGGCCACTACGTATTCAAGTACACTCACAGTTCGCGTGGTGTGGGGATGTGTTTGTACAGACTCGGGCAAGAGCGGGAACAGCGTCAGGACGCCCACAAGCACGAGCTGCAGAAATGTGTTGAACTTGCTCAGTTGCGTCGGTGTCACATGAGCACTAGGGAGGCGAGGATTAAAATACCGCGCGAGCGTACGAGGAGGCGATAGAGAGCGGTACCGCATAATGAAGGCCAGTGCCACCAAAAATACGTCGCGGCCCAAGATGATCGCTGCGAGTGACCAATGCATCCCACCACCGATCGCTAGGGAAATCACCATGGTTGCCATAAGCATCTTGTCGGCGGCTGGATCTGCAATGCTTCCAAACACTGTCTGGCTTTGGTACCGTCTAGCGATCCATCCGTCGAGCAGATCCGTGCATCCTGCCACACCAAGTAGTGCAAGCGTCAATGGAGCTTGATGCGTCGCTACAGCCCATCCAAGAATGGGGCAGAGCGACATGCGTGTGAGCGTCAGAATATTGGGGATTGTCAAAATATCTTCGGATAAGGTGACATGTGGTGGTCCTGCTGCTGGTGGCGACCGCGGCGAAGTGGACGATGTCAATGGGGATCCAGGTGGCGGTGATGGCATCGAAGAAGTTGCGGATTTCTCCACGGTTTGTGTCGGTAACTTCGGCATCGCCGATCGCGACGTCTCTGTGCGCGTCTGGACACGGGTCGGACACGACGTCGCTAGTGTGCGCGCGCCAAAGCGAATGCCATTTCGAAACGCAGGCCAAAGTGGTCGTTCCATGTACTTGTGCATATGTGTGCGGTGGAATGCGACAGGCATACACCTCGTAAAGCGCTGCAAACTCTGGAGCCCAAGTCTGCTCATGCTAGAAAGACTCAGGAAACAATGCCGCAGTGAGTCAAGCTAGATCGAAAGTTCGTGTCTCGCGCGTTCGAATCAAATGGAATCCTGTGTCTCTTTGCCAGCTTGTGTTGGTCGACTCGGCTCAGTTTTCTTGCGTCCCTATCCTCGCGTCTGCGCCAGCCCAGTCTAATATGATTTTTATTTCTTTGGGCGCACAACGAGAGGATGGGCGACGTCTTAGTCTGCAAGCACAAATGAGCCTGGTAAGGCCTGTTGGTCAGATGCTTACCTAAGACTGGGCGCTGGGATCCAAACGGCTCTCTCCCTCCCTCACAACTTCTCTGAGACGGCACCGACGAACCAAACGATGGTGCTGATGCCATCGCTGCATGCGCAGCGATTCCAGCCGGTGATCTTCAGTGATACTGGATCGAACTTGTACCCGCTATGTGACTTTCCTAATGACACGCTGCCCAAAGCGCTAGTGCCTGTGTTGAATCGCCCTATGATCGCGTTTCCCTTGCAATGGCTTGTATCGGCGGGCTTCCGCTCCTGCCTGCTTGTCGCACCTATTGCTGAGCATGCAGCCTTGTCCGATGCACTGCGATCCCTTTACCTGATACCCTCCGGCATGGGCCGCGAGGCTGAGCAGGGCCTATCTAATGCTGCTCAAGTGGCTGCGAGCGCGTCGTCAGCCAGCAATGTTTCTGTCTCCTTCGGCAGTTCGACATCTAGCATCATTTCAGGTTCTGGCACAGGCTCGCTTGTGGATCCCCAGCCCTCTTCGCCTATCATGCACGTGGAACTCGTGCCTTACGGCCCAAAAATGGGCGAGTCGGTTCGCAGCCTGCGCGAGCCATCAAAGACTGTCTCACGCACACGCTGGGGCACCGCACAACTTCTGTACTGGCTCGCGGCGACTCGGAAGCTTACACAGGATCCTTTGGTTGTGCCTGTCGATCTCATCGCCCCGCATATGCCGTTGGCAAACTTCCTGCTTGCCCATCTAGGTGCCGTGCCGAATGAGCCTACCGTGTCATGCTTGTTCTACGAGCGCGGCGCTGGTGAAGGCACCGGCAAGGAGCGTGAACGCGATGGTCCAGCAAACCTGTTCGTTGCATACGATCGCTCGCCCGTGCGTGTGCACGAAGGCATTCGGTCCTTGCCGAATGGCGCTAGGGACTCGCTCCCAGTGCATGAACCGTTGCTTCTCATGGATTCCGACGACGTATTTGAGAAAAACTCATCTGATCTCGAGCTTCGCATGAGCATGCTATGGACACATCCGTATGTGCGTGTATCCACTTCACTGCTCGACTCACATGTGTACGTGTTGCATCTTGCGCCACTACTCCCGCTCTTGGAACTGCACCCCGAGCTGAACAATATTACAGAGCAGCTTGTGCCCTTCGTGATCAAGTGCCAATGGCAAAAGCGACTCGGTGCGAAGGCTGGCTGGTCAACTGTTCCCGACTCGTTGACTGAACATGCCGTCTCATCCAGTTCTACGCCTTGGGGCAGCATGACCGACGTCGATGCGCACAGTCTTCCCTTCCATCCACACTGCGAAATGCTTGTAGCTCGCATGCAGCCTGACATGCGTCGTCCGCTTCCTCCGTCGCAAGTGCTTGAGGCCGAGAAGCCCCGCACCAATCCCGACGACGCCTTCATGGCGCGTGCAAATACAGTGCCGACATACCTAGATTGCAGTCGCTACTTGCTGCGTCTTACAGGCGCCTCCATCGCACTACCAGCACCGTTCCCCTTACCCGTTACGACAGGCTGCGGTACGGTTCCGTTTGAGCCGCCCAAAGACGAGAATGGCCCCATTCACCCTCGTGCACAACTGTCCAACGATTGCTTAATCGGCTCGAACACCTACATCGAAGAGCGCGCTACGCTGAAGCATTCCATTCTCGGAAGGAACTGCATCATCGGAAAAGGTGCACGGATTCTACGGTGTGTCATAATGGATGGTGTGCGCATTGGCGACAATGCAAAACTCGAGAATTGCATCGTCGGCATGCATGCCGATATTGGCGAGCGCTCTCAACTTCGTGAGACGGACGTCGGTCCTAGATACGTCATGGCGCCCAGCACCGAGTCCAAGAACGAGAAGCTGGTGGCTTATGACGACGATGACGACGGCGATGACGATGGCGATGATGAAGAAGTTGATGGGGGGTGACCATGTCAATCATCATTGTAGTGCTAACGTGCACATATAGCAAACTACTGTTTGTAACATTTTTTGGCAGCATCATAGCAGAACCCGCTGAGCGAGTCCTGGTGTTCCAATGTGCAGCCAATTCCTGTCGGTCAGGCCGCATGTGGAATGATCCCATTCAATATGGCGGTGTTGGTATTCCATATATGTGATGACGGAAACACATCAGTTAGCCGATAACACGGTAAGTGCTCACAGGGTGCCCTACATGGACCGTATGCCAGTCAGCCCCCTTATGTTGGCTCGTGCTTTCTCTCTCTCTCTCTCTCTCTCTCTTCCCCTTCTTCTTGCGTAGGAGAGAAACTGTTACGAACGCCATGCAGAACCATTGGCTCTATTAGTATGAAGTATTGAGTCATTCATACAAACTCAAGCGCTTGCGTCCATGCGCCCAAAGTCATGGGATCAGGTGTACCGTGCTCTCGTAGACACGTGGTTATCATTCTTTTATTTGGAGCGTCATTGCAAAACACGTCAAGCTTGTTCTTCTCGCTCCCGATACGCTAACACGTACGCTTTAAGCTGCTTCCTTTCCGCTTCAGCCTGCGCTTGTTGCTGACGCGCATGTACAGAAATGGATGCTTCCGACGGTACCTGGATGTCCTGTGTGTGCTTGCGTGATAGAAGGGAGAACACCATATGCTGATCACTAGCTGGCTCAGCTGCTCGGCGTCGAGGCACCTGTGTATCAGATAATTTCAGGCGCGTTTGCTCTAGAGCTGCGCCCGATGGAGCACCACTCACATTGCCGCCTGAGTCTGCCATCAGCATAGCTAGTTCTTGCTCCAGCTCTGCGTCGGCTTTTTCATCCAATGCCTCTTGTCTTAATTGCTCCTTAACTTCCTCATCATCAAGCAGCTCATCTTCCTCATGGTCATCGTCAAGATCCACCGACATTTCATCATCCTTTTCGCTCTCACACTCTCTATCTTCGCCTTCATCTTCGCCTTCATCCTCATCCTCCTCGACATCGACATCGACCTGCTCATCTGAAACTTCTGCATCCATGTCCTTCTCATCCTCCAGCTTTACGTCGATTTCACTTTCGAAAGCATTTTCGGTAGCCAATTCGTCTTTGGCATCGGTTCCACGTCGTTGTCTCGACAAGACCATTTCATCATCGAGACGAGTCTGGTTGTCGTACAAGTCAGGCTCAACGTCCATCATACTATTCACGCGTGCGGACCCGCGTAGTTGATTCTTGGCCGAATCCCCCGTCTCGGGTATTGCTTGCGTCATTGCATCAGTCTCAACTTTTGTTTTTGTTTCGGCTCCTTCAAGCACATTATCGATTACACTCGCTTTAATGTTCACATGCATTTGGGACCTTTGGGTTTGCATGTATGCTTTTCGCTTCTTCCACATGACATATGAAGACAAATCTTGTTGTGAAAAATAGCCTACTGCATCTTCCACCACCTTTTGTAAGTGCTCTCGGTGTGTGTACATATACTTGAACAAACCACAGCGTTGGACCGTATCCTGGAGCAAGTAAGCAACTTCCACGGGCGGCTCCACTTTCGTTTGCACATAGTACTGAAAAATAGCCGTGATCAACCGCAAGCGTTTGTCATAGGGGCGGTCAAAAATAAGGGAGTGACAGTATGGAAGCAGCGTACACACGAGTCGAACACGCGTAAAGTCATCTCTTGGATCCCTCCGGCGGTATCGACGCGAACAAAAGCGCCAGACCTGAATCAGCAGCTCGTTAACACTGACGATGCCAACCCGATGAAGCTCGCCCAGGTAACGAACACGCGAAATACGCCGCTGGTGCCAAGCGAAATGCAGATGCAGTAGGTCCGCTTCAATACCTTCGCTCAAACTATCCAAAACCTGGGTCGTGAATGCATACCGCATTGGCCGCAACGCATTCAACAGTTCTGCCAAGTTTCGCACATTGTTGTGTTGCACGAGCCATGGTGATGTGAAATGCATAAACAGGTGTGCTCGAATCGACTCATCATGCCAATCCAGCTTCAGGAGCAAGTCTCGTATGTGGGGAGTCTTGTTCGGTGAAGGTAGATTTGTAAAGAGGTACGTGATGAACTGCTCCATGACAGTTGGCTCCCGATACACAATCACCGGACGCTCTGGTGGAACACACTTGTAGTAGGCATTGTCAAGGAGCAATGAATGTTGCTCAGACAGGTTGTGTGCCATACGCTTTCGACGCATCAGGTCCAGCATGCTCTGCATGCGCGTCATCGTCAGCGGCATACGATACAGGTATCGTCCGCACGTCTCGATTAGAAGCGCCAGCATTTCAATCGCAACTGGGGAGAAGTCGTCCAGCAGGACCTTCATCGTGTGAAACACAATGTGATCTGGTACCAAACCAAACTTTGTCAATTCACCCATGCAAATCACGACGTTACTTTGCATCTGGCGATCCGGCTTCCGATAGGAGTATTGCTGCCGGAATTTCTGGTTCACTTGCTCAACAACCATGTCTGCAAGTCCAGCACGATACGGGTGCAGTATAGCAATCATTCTTGCATAGTATGGCAACAAATCCCATCGGTGTTTAGGCGCACTCATGAAATGGCTCACAAGCCGCTTGTTCGTCACACTTTTGAGGTGGAAGCCAAGTTCGACTGCCATATCATCCACCATCGTTCTGTTTGCCAGTGTTGGCAGACGCTCCAGAATATTTTGAAGCGATTGTGACCGATTGTCCATAATCGTTTGCATCTCAGCCTCTTCGTTCAACGCTTCTTTCTCCTTCTCCTTTTCATCCGCCTGAGGCGCCTGATCCAGCAAAGCCGTCGGTATGCGCTCACGGAGATCGAATAGGTCCTTATAGAACTTCCGTGTTTCTTCATCTTCCCAAGGACTTTTTCCAGATGCATACTCTTGCTCGATCTTGGCCGTCATCTCCGCCAGCGCTGACGTCGCCTCCAAGTTAATGCCCAAGCGCTGTGACACGGTCCCTTTGTCAGATGCAGGGAGATCCGGAACAAACACATTCAAGGACGAAGCCATCACTTGCATCGCATCAATCATGGTCTGTAGTTCTTTCGATCGGCGTTCGAAGGCTGCCTGTCGATCCTCGAAGATCATGCCCGACCGAATATATGCATCATTGTTTCTTCGCTCTTGTTCATTCAAACGCTCATATTCGCGCTTTACTCGTTTCACAAGTGCAATGTAATACATTTCGAAGAGCTTACGGAACTTCTGGCTTTGAGCTTCAGGTACGACCGGGTCGGATGAAACTGCTGCCGCTGTACCACCAAGATGAGTCTCTGACTGTCCAGCTTCATGTTCTTGCATCGGGATCAGCAGCAAGCTTCCAAATGTGCGCATCATACCTTGGACTAGAGGCAGATAGGCGAGATCGCGATCTTGCCCAAGTAAAGTTCGAAGCTGTTCGTACAACCAGTCCCAGCCCGCTGCACACACACGTCCATTCCCTGTTACGGGACCTCCCAGTCCAACAAGCACCAGCTCGGTGGCACCACGCAAAAGATTCCGCTGGCGCGTCACCTTCAGAGCTTCTTCCTTTTGCGCCTGTTCATTGGGAGGTTCGGCATTATTTCGTGGCGGCAGGGGCACAAGCTCCTGCGATATCGCTTTTAGCATGGCGCAACTGAACCCTGCCCCGCCAAATCGAGCATGAAGAGCGGATAGGATTTCTACTACTGCGTAGCGATCTTTAGGCTGACTGTTTTTCCATAGAACTTCTGGCACACTTGGCACAAGCTCGTCCAAGTACTTTGCGAGGCTTAACGTGTATACCTCTCGCAACAGTGCATCTTTTGCATCGCCCAGATTCGGCTGCTTCAGTCGTTTGATAAATGCTGAATTTCGCTTAAGGGACGTGTCCAAGTTTGCGTCAGAGGAGCTGGGCCCTTCAACCCAGACCTTGCAGTTTGCGTCACGCAAAGCAGCGCGCCACTGATCACGTTCCGCTATCTTCACTGTCTCTGACACTTCTCTTGCAGGCACATGGGCTACTTCGCTCTCAGCCTGTGAATCAGACTTTTGGGGATCATCGTTCATGGCCGCATGTACGAAGACGAACTCGCACAGAGAAACAATCGTCTACGTTTAGTCATATGACGTGGTTGAGCGTCTCTTCACTCAAGTTTCACTCTTGGCCTTCCTCTCCACAATCTTTGTCTATGGTGCTACTAGTCCTTCGTGTAGTATTGCCGGCCGCTAGCGATAACACCACTCGATTAATTCCACAACGACAGAACAAATCATGTGTTCGCATGTGCTAAAACGATTGTCGCCATACGTTGGGGCGAGGGAGATCTGGTTTGGAGTGACTGCCCCCTCGTAGGTACACTCAGATGAGCTCTCCGCAATGAAGCATCCATGGTCAGCCATGTTCACCGCGTCACGTCTATAATTTTTCCTACTTATGCACGGGTTCTGCATATACGTGCACGAGACAATTATATTCCGAGCAAAGAGTAGTTGATGACGAATCGTTTGGGAACGCTTGGGCTATGTAGCTGCTGATTGTGCATTGGCGCTTATTCAATCATTACCCGGAATTCTTCAGCACGTGCCTTAAACGCACGTCTTGGTCTTTTCCTGCATCTCCACGCGCGACTTGCACAGCTATGGCTATTCCTGCCTGCACTGCTTTCGGAGATGAATTCTTCGTCCTTTCATACACTTCATCGATCAAGGCTTTTGGCGCTGAAACCTCTCTTATTTTACTCTAAACCAATCCCCTCTTGAGGCTTGTTGCTTTCGTTAACAGCTGCTGTGTTAAGTTCTCAGTCTCCATTTCTGTGCTACTCCTTCAACCTCGTAGTCGTGGTCTCTTCACTCCCCTGACCCGTTTTCTTATTTTGTCTATTCTAACCAACTCAACCGCGTTCAAACAGGCATCAAAATCTTGTTCAATCCCTAATTAGCACCTCGTTTGCACGTATTGTCTTCATGAGCGAATCTAATCCAACAATCGATCCCATCAAGCAACACAGCGCCGACCTCTCAAAAAACTCCAATGACTCACCTTTCAACGTGTCAGTCCCTCTTTCACAGACGCCAGTATTGTTGGACTCTTCTAACACCAGTATTGTGGTTGAACAAAGTCCCTCTTTGTATGCATCTGCTCCTGCTCTTTCTGGGGTGACCAATACGTCTACCACCCAGTCTCCCTCTTCGTATACCCCATCTACGCCTGGGCCTATTGTGATGCGTGCGCTCATTATAACCAGCGATGCTAGTGTTATAATCGGAAAGCAAGGTCGCCACATCAATGAGATTCGTGAACTTAGCAATGCTCGATTGAATATAAGCGAGAGTATCCCGTCTAACCCTGAACGGATTCTCACGGTTTCTGGTGCACTGGATGCTGTGAGCAAAGCGTTTGGTCTCCTGGTTCGTCGGATTAATGACGAACCATTCGATCAGCCATCGCTTCCAGGTTCCCGAGCTGCGTCCATTCGGTTCATTATCCCTAACTCTCGTATGGGCGCAATTATTGGTCGTCAGGGCAGTAAAATCAAAGAGATTCAAGAAGCCAGCGGTGCTCGACTACATGCAGGTGAAACTATGCTACCTGGTTCGACTGAACGCATCTTGAGCATTACAGGCGTAGCAGATGCTCTTCATATTGCGGTATACTATGTGGGTGCCACTTTGCTTGAACATCCAGACCGTGGTTCGAATAACCTCCCGTATCGGCCAGCTGCTGTAAACCGCGCCTTGACTCCCTCACTCGTTGGCTCGCCCCTGAATTCCCCTAGTGCGAGTATGCTTGCTTTAAGTGCAACGAACAGCCCTAAAGCTTTGGCGTCAGTTCTGACGCCGGGCTTGCAAACTCAACAAATATTTATCCCAAACGACCTTGTTGGCTGCATTATTGGCAAAGGTGGTCAGAAGATCAACGAAATTCGTCAATTGAGTGCCAGTCATATCAAAATTATGGAGCGTAATGCTGGCATTGCAGCAGGTGGGAGCGGTTCGGAACGGTTAGTGACAATTACAGGTCCACCACCCAATATTCAAATGGCTGTCACACTTTTGTACCAACGTCTTGAGCAAGAGAAAATGCGCCTGGCGCATAGTTCTCCTGCCATCTAGGTTTCATTCCAATGAGAAGGCTTTGTTTTGAAGACTAGGCTTGTGGTAGACCGACGCCAATACAATTAGATCAATATATGTCCGCCAGACGGAAGCAGCCGTGCCCATGCATTTATTATATAAGCAATATCTCCTTATAACGTAATATTGACCCGACTAACCTCGGGAGCGGTGCTCTACGAATTCATACCTCTTTCCATCATTTTAGCACCATGCCTCTGACGTGCGTGATGAAATCACAACTTACATGGCTCCAGTGGCTCCGACGCGATCAAAATCATTCTAGCCATCATTTTGCCGCCTCTCGGTGTGTTCATGGAGCGCGGCTGCCATTCGGACTTTTGGAGTATGTCGCTCTATATTGCATGTGTACTGACAAAATAAGTTAACATTCTATTGACCTGCCTGGGTTACATTCCCGTATGTTGTGTATTCCAATTCATTTACTAACACATCCTTTTTCTCAAACTCAGGGTATTATTCATGCTGTACGTATAATTAAGTCTGGACTATAATCTGACGTCACTAGCTGTACGCATTTTTAACTGTCATTGCGGTTTTTGAGCTGCCTTGGCACTTACTTCATTGGTTTACGACTGCTAACAAGCACCACTCGTTCCGACTCTCCTACTTTTTTTCGCTAACCCAGATTTGTCATGTAAGTATTCGCTTTTTATTCGCATTCTAACGCCTCAGCGTGAAATACTAAGAGAAGGGCCAATCAATCTAGGGCCGGATTTTCTCACCTGCTACTCTTTGATAAGCTGTAGTTTTCAACTTTTCTTGAGCCAATTAGAAGCTTTTATTTTCGTCAATCCCTTGATCCAATGCTTTCATCGGGATTTTTGGGAGTCAAACACCTATCTCCATGTCTTGGCGTGATAGGCTTCACGTGCCAATTATGCGCATTTTTGCTTAACCTATGCTTGTCAGTTTTGCCCAGGCCTTTGCAACATGACAACAGCGTAATTCCTGTCTATCTGTCGCATCCGCTAACTCAAGTCCCAGTCTATTAGGCTTGTGACATTAACAAGAAAAACGCAAATTAAAGACTACATCGGGCGAATTTATCGTAAAAACTTAAATAGCATCAGGGAAAGGCGCCTTACTATCATTATTCACAAAGTCGTATGACCTGAGCAAATTCTCAATGATTTCAACAGCACCAGCAGTGCCACCTGCTTGAATACACTTCAGCTTCCATGAGAGCGCTGCATGTCTGAATGTTTTGTAGTCAGTCTGCAGCAAACGAACAAGCTTTGTGCTAATATCTGTTGGATCGAACTTGGGCGACTGATCAGCCCATAATCCGATGCCAGAGTGTGTGATGTAAAGACCAATGTCATGCGTATCAACCCATTGTGAAACACAAAATTGCGGTACACCATGGGCGAGAGCTTCATTGTAGGAATTACCACCGCCATGGTGCATTGAGGCTGCGAGAGATGGGTGTGATAGAACGACCTCGACGTCAGGGATCCAATGTTCCCGACGAATATAGGATGGCAAGTCAGCTTCTTCAACAGTCGGTATTGGTTGAACATTCTTTGGATGGTTCGACACCTTCCAAAGAACAAGGACATCAGGAACTTCTTTGTGAAGTATTTCCAAGGCATGGAGAATATTGTTATAATCTTCCAAACTGTAGAAGAAAATGCTTCCCATGTTGATGTACAAAATGCGCTTGTTTTCAGTCATCGCTCGATCCATCCAAATTTTCACGGGATCTTGCATCTGCGCAACTGCGTGGGCTGACAGCATCTGTTTTTCTAGAAATCCGTCAGCTCCGACAGGCGTAGTAGCAGTCGAGACGCTAGGGGAGAAGTCCATCGATCTGAACGAAAGTGACACTGGACTCGATGGGATCGACCTTGCACTGGGCATTAACAATTGTTTTGGTGCAAAGCATGGTCCGACAAAATATACAGAGTTGTGATAAGCTTCCGGAGGATAAACGTCCATATTGGCAACGTTAAACGAAATGGTAGCAATTTGCTGAGGGAGCATGCCAGGTGTTGGCGTCATGACGGAGTCGCAAATGGTATCTGTTGGCTTCAGGCCCAGAACATTCCTGCGGAAACGGCGACGTTGAATAGGCCATTGATTAAAGTAGATAAAATGAAGCCAAATGACAATGAATACGAGATTATGGATAAGCATTAAAATGCCACCATGCGCGGATCTTCCGCCACTCATAGGCATCGGGCTGTGAAGAATATCAACGTTACTGGCGACAGCAGAGGCAGCGGCAGGCGAAGTTGCAACAAAAGGGCGCTTTGTCAGGCGAACTCCGTCCACAGCAAATGGACTAAAATTGTCGACAATGATCAAGTCTGGATTCAAAGATTCGACCAAGTCGCGAATCATAACCACCACATCCCGATAAGTATCAGAAGCACCAGGAACATTTTCGATGAAGGTGCTAAGCCAGCCCCATATTTGCCCAGGTTTGGAGCGGCATAAATCATGGAAGCGATCAGTCATTTCGAACGCCTTGTTCGTATAATCAGACACCACATCGCTTTCTCCGAGAGAATAAAATGTCAACGGGACACGCATCAGAAACTCCGGACTTGGGATACTTTCAGGCTGCACGAGGAGTCCCATGCGAGACTGCATTTTTTGAATCTTTTTCAAGATAGGGGCCGAGGAAGAGAAAACAACCTGGTTCCCTCGGTTCGCAAGCTCTTCAGCCAGCGACAGGAGGGGGTTTACTTGTCCAGTCGCAGGATTGGTTAAAATCAAATAGCGTTTCGGCGAAAGCACGAAAGACATTCGGACAGCTGGAGTAGTGGAAGGATGATGGCAGTGCGCGAGATGACGGGGTGAAAAAGGGCTCAGCGTGTGAATCCCAAATTTTGCTTTGCATCTCAAATTTCCGAATCTGACGCATTTTATTGCACGAAGTAATTGAAGACCGGCCAGGTGCGGACGGAATTAATATTGTCTTTCAAGATGCCACAGAAATGCGTCATGTGGGCGATCTAGCGAATAAAGATTAGGCCTGGAGCCTACACATGCAGACCGAACTCCCTGTGCTGGTCAAGCAATTTATTTTATCTCGCTTCCAGGTTGCACTAATTCACGTCTTTAATAAAAAGGCCAGGGCAAAGGGGGTTGCAATTAGATAGTTGACTTTGGTCCTGGCGCCAAGTTTTTCCCGACCAGTGTCTGACCCAAGCATTGAGAATGGAGGTGCCAACATCTATGTTCAAGTGCCTCATGTGTCTCCTCACTGTGATTTGGCCGGGATGTCATTGGAGATCCGTGGAGTATTAATCAGCATCGTCAGAAAGAATGAAAATTCACCAATTACAAGATTCCAAGAAGGCTTTTGTAAAACGATACAAGAAATTTGTAAGCGTACGCTGAAGTATCTTGCATGACCAACGACATATTCCTGTCAGGACAATTCGAACAGACCAGTAAAACAGCGCCGATTCTAATGTCCATGAATTCGGGCACGCGTGTGAATTTAAGTCAGAATCCCGACCAAGGATAGCGTCACTATTGCACCTCCGACTCTCTCGACAGATTACCTTCTACAGTCGATATGGCAGCATCCGCGTTCATCTCGGGTACAGATGTGCTCTACCTCGCTGCGGGTCTGGCGGGTCTCCTAGTTGCTGTACCGCTACTGTTTATCTTGAACCAGCTAGTGCAAGCGCTCTACCGCATGACCATTGGTGAGCTTTTCAACCCTTGGAAGCACATACCTAAAGTGAAGACCACTGATCCTCTGTCCCTCATCTTCGGTGATTTTCGTGTTATCAAAGCTGCAGACCCTGCTCAACAGCATGTCGTCTGGATGAACAAGCTTGGCCAAGTGTACCGCTACCGCCATATGTTCTACGTGCAGCGTGTTCTTCTTGCTGATCCCAAGGCACTAATTCACGTGTTGAGCCCTGCGAAAGCGTACCAGTATCCCAAGCCCGAATACACGAGCAGTTTCTTGGCAGCTGTACTTGGTGATGGTCTCGTATCAATCGAGGGTGAAAAGCACGCGCGCCAGCGCAAAATCATTGCGCCTGCATTTGCCCCAAGTGTTGTAAAAGACTACCAGCCAACAATTCACCGTCATGCTAAGCTGCTTGTCGAGAAGCTTCGCCTGATTGTGCAACAGGAAATTGATCGCCACAGTGGCAAGATCCCAGCTGACACTCACATTACTGGCCAGTCGGAGTCTGACCGCAGCGTCGTATTGAAGAACCCTGGAAGCGAAGCTGTGATTGATGTTTTATTCTGGCTTTCTCGTACTACGCTCGACATCATTGGTGAAATTGGGTTTGATGCCGACTTCCGGTCGCTTGAGCGTGGAAACCGTGACCCGCTTGCGAATTCAATGGCGACGCTAATGGAGGCAGTCCTTAACATTGACCTTCGCTTGGCTATTTTCCTTATTCTTTCTGAAAAGCCCGGTCTTCAGTGGCTCCGTAAGATTCCGACGAAGCGTACTACGACAATTCGTGATGCTAAGAAGACGGTTGAGAAGCATGCAGAAGAAATTGTCGAGCGCATGCGCAATGAGATTCTTTCTGAAAGTCAAGGCTTGTCAAAGGAAAACTTTGACGATGGCTCCGCTACGAGGTCGAAGTCACTAATTTCGCGTATGATCCGTGCCAACATGGCTTCGGACCTGAAACCATCAGAGCGCATGTCGAATGCTGAATTAATGGGTCAGATGACGACTTTGATCATTGCTGGACACGAGACAACTGCCACTCAGAACAGCTGGGCCCTTTGGCTTTTGGCCATGCACCCTGAGGCGCAAGACCGTCTTCGTAAGGAGCTCCAGGAAGCTGTGGCGAAAGAACGCGCCGAAATGGACAATCTGTCGGAGGAGGATCGTGCTATCTATGAGACTCAGCCCGTTCGGGATATCAACTCGTTGCCATATCTCGACAACGTTGTGAAGGAGAGTGTGCGTATGCTTCCCTCGATTCCTAGCACTGTGCGTGTCGCTCTCAAGGATGATGTAGTCCCTCTGTCTCGTGGTTACAAGCGCGCTGATGGTAAGGGTACGTACAACTCGATCATGATTCCAAAGGGTCACGAGCTCTTTATCCCCCTAAATGTGATTCAACTGTCGAAGGAACTATGGGGTGAAGATGCACAAGATTTCAACCCCAGCCGTTGGGACAATTTGCCATCTTCCGTGATCAATGCAAAGATGCCACCGGGTCACCTGTTCGCTTTTCTCTCTGGACCTCGCTCTTGCGTTGGCAAGCAGACAGCTATTCTCGAAACACAGGTTATTCTGGCGCATATGATTCTCAACTTTCGCTTTGATGTTGTGCCAGGCTGGGATCTCGTTCAACGCCAGCAGATTGTTCGTCGTGCCTTCGTCGAAGGCCAATGGAAGGAAGGCATCCGTATGCCACTCATTATGACGCCATTGAACTAAGGCCTGAATGGTCAATTCAAAGATGTTGCACTTGACATCATGCCCCTATTGACACAATATCTCTGGTGAGAAGATTTGGTAGGCAAGAATGAAAAAAAAAGTAAAAAAAAGGCAAAAGCACAGTATCGGTCGAGTTTCAAGACCGTATATGTAACAATTCAAGCAATGGCACTAAAGACACATGCGCGTAAATGCATGTCTTCGCTAATACTACCCAAGGTTTTCTATGTCGGCCGCGTAGAACTGGAAAATCCACCTGTAGATCCAAATCCACCGCTTCCACGCTCCGTTGCCTCTAGAGACTAGTCGTGAGATCAACCATAGCATTTAGCATACCTCAACCTCCTCGACTTCAGGATTGGATATCTTTTCAATCACCAACTGCGCGATGCGGTCACCTGCGTGTACTATCGTTGTGAAAGAAGCATTAACACGCTCATCCGTACATACACTGAAAATCTTCCGTCCCAAAGTTAAACAAGACGATACCTAACAATCCTCGGTAGTCTGAGTCGACAACACCTGCCCCAACGTCGATCCCATGTTTCACAGCGAGGCCGCTACGCGGAGCCACTCGCCCATAATGGCCTTCGGGCAACGCGATGTGAATGCCTGTCTGCACTACGGTGCGTCCTCCTCGTGGAATTGTAGCGTCTTCACACGCATAAAGATCGTAACCAGCAGCCTGCGCACTTCCACGCGTAGGCAGCTTCGCGAGCGGGTAAGCTGGATTTCGTTTCACAAGAAGCCGCATTGCCATCGTGTGTGTAAAGTAACCAGCTGATGTAGCCACTGTAGTGAAATCTTTCCAATGTCTCCCACTCCACTTGACGCTACGCATCAGTTACGTGACTACATAATGATCGCGCGATCATCCAGGAATGAATTGCGCTTCGGCCGAAAAAAGTTTTGGATGAACTGTGCCTTTGCTACGCCAAGTACTAACATGGGCGGTAAGTCCAAAAAAAATCATGATGCTAAGTCACTCGTATTGCAACAAACCCCGTAAACCCTGAACGCATAGCAGGCGGTAGCATGTATTCTTCCAAATGGTAAAGCTTAAAAGATGGAAAGCTATTCCAAGTTTCCAGGAAATTCCTTGTATTATCAACATCCCTTAGCTGGATCATCAGAAACGCTTTGGTGTAATTAGGTTTGCAGAAGGTGTGAATTGTTTTGACGAGCGGTCGATGGAGCGCAGGATTATAGACGCAGTCCATGGAGACAATAAGTTCTGGATAGGCTAAATCTTCTTGACTAGCTTCGTAAAAAGATAACACATGTTTGCGTATTAGATCGAGTGATCTGCCCTGTGCTGCGTCTAAATTAAGCCAGTCTAACTCGCATACCGTCACTCTTACTCTGTCATTGCTCAAACGACCGCGTCCCACATTTTTTTCTAGTAATTGCATGTTTTCTGAGCGATCTGTTGATATCCACTCCAGAGGTTGGACCCCTCGTTGGACCCAGTCAGGGTTGGCAAATAGGCAAGCTGGTAGTATTCCTGTCCCCGCGCCCAGCTCAAGCACGCGCCTAGCGGGCAAATGATGCGCATTGACCAACCTTGGGATTGATAAATCGAGCGTTTCCCAAAGCTGCTGCAGCAGAAACTCAGCAAATAATGAGCTACAGCGCCATACCACACTACCTGTGTCGCCTGATTTTGATCGTAATGCCGTGCACTGATGTCAGTAAGACATGAACACCTACATTCTGCAATACATTCACACGAATCTCATTAGGACATTGAGATATTTTAGTTTCCTTGTAGGAACTTTTATTGGAAATGCACAAAACAATTTCCAGGTTGTCATGCTTGCTGTCTATCAAGCCTAGACCTTTTGAACTTTCTGCACTCTGACGAATCTGAAGAAGATATACCTAAACAGTGAGCATGTGAAGCAAGCTCACCTCCTCTTCCACATCCTCCAATAAATGGGCTACTTCACTAAAATCTCTGCACAATGCAAACGAAGGAAACGACGCGTCACCAACTTTCATAACGCTAAGGATATTGAACGAGTCCTATGAGAGAACAATATATATATATATATATTTGTAGTCTCGCACGGATCATTGTTAAAAATTTCGTCCACTTACACGACCCTTCATATTTCTTTTGCAAATTCTGCTCGTGGGCGTTTATTTGGTGTTTTTGAAAGGTGCAACTCTTGTTGAGTCTATGTTCAGTCTCTACCACGACGACCCTCTGCCATGATCTTGTCTTTTCGAAACTGTGATTCTTTGTGCTGAACAGAGTCACTTCCTCCAAAACCAATAGACTTGGCTACCGGGTTTCTCTTGTCGCGAGAATCCAAGACCTGGTAATCTTGCACAGAAAACTGATCATTTGAATTATGTAAGGGTATACCGCCAGAATTGAACTTGTGCGAGCGCCAGTTCAAATCGTCATCATCGCTATCGCCATATTCGCGCATGTGTGCCTCGTCTCCCCAAACTTCAGTTGAAGCGGGTGTTGCATATGCATCTGAATTGGAATGTTTTAGCACTTTCACCTTGGGCGCTCGCATCTTCCTTCGGAATACCTCAAGTCGGTGAGCGATGTCATGTTCATCTTTGTGTTTCTCCTTTTTGTACTCCTGAACAAAAGAAGCCAAAAGACTTTTCCCAACACTATTGGTCTCGACTTTGGACCGAGTATTTTCTGAGAGTGTACTTTGCCAGGGGTCCTTCTTTTCGCGTGCTGTAATCTTGTTCAAATTAGACTCTTCCATATGACTTTTTCTGTGTTCATCGTGGATTTGTGACGATGAATTTGCCATTGAGACCTGGAGTTCCAATGGATTCTGCTTGTTCTCATCTTTCTTCTTAAAATCATATGTTTGCTTACTTAGTCTCTTGTCATTCAGCAAATCGTGACTACTCATCGGCTTTTTTGCCTCGGGTTCAGGTGGTACGTCTTCCTCTTCTCCAAAGCTTAACAAAGTAGTATTCTTCTTCTGTTTTTTCCGCTGGCGCTCCATTGACGCCAGACGCTCAGCTGCCAAAGAGCGCGCAGAGTTCTGAGCTGCACGTTCAGCAGATGTAATACGAGGCACTAAATCCCTGAATGGGTTGTGCACAACCTCTGCTTGAAGTAATTTCGGTGGGAATATTGGTCTATCAGGCACCGAAGTCGAGAGTTCAATGTTAGCCAACGACAGGACATTGTATATTGTTGATCCAACAACGCGACCAAATATTGTGTACTTGTTTTGGAGCTCTGGTGTAGCGTCGAGCGTAATCTAAGTGTTGTGTTAGATCCCAAGTCTTAAAACTTACAAAAAACTGGCTCTCATTTGTACATTTTTCACCTGCATTGGCCATAGCGACAAGGCCCCTGCGATTAAATCTTAACCGTTGATGAATTTCATTTTCGAACGGAGCACCAAAAAATGACTCTCCTCCGTGTCCTGTAGAGGATGGATCCCCAGTTTGGATGATAAAGTTCGGCACGATTCTATGCCAAACACAAGAATCGTAATATCCCTCCAATGCAAGAGCAACAAAATTACGACAGGCTTTCGGTGCCTCTTTTGACCAGAGTTCAATTTCTATCTCTCCTTTTGCCGTATGTAATATGACCTTGCCATCAGTTGGCGGTTCTGTCACATATAGACTCGACATTCGTGACAAACGAGGATAGCGAAATTTTAGTGGTGCACCAAAGAAGTGATGCAGTTCGCCTATTATTATTAACACACTACCTCCACACTATTATAGTCTCAGAGAACAGACGAATTGATAGCGTCAAGACGAGTGATCCTTGCCCGCAAGGATCGAGGGCTCGGGTTGCTTAGGAACTGGAAATGCATCCGGATTAGCAAAAGAAGAAAGTTTCGAATCAAACAAAGGGGCGTCGGATGTGCGCTGGAAATGCCCGCTCTTACGATCATTCGGCGAGCGAAGTGACAAGGACTTCATACGTCCGTGAAGTGACGATACCTTTGCCGTTGTGTCGTTCTTTGGCGATGCACTGAAATTCATTGTTGGCTCACGATGCTCTCCCAGAAAAAGTTTCTGCTGGTGAAATAGCAAATAGTAATCATGAAGGAACGTCCACACAAGTTCAGTTGGCATGCGAAGCGTCGCACTAAACACGATGTTGAGGTTCTGTAACGACATTTTATTCATATGCGACATCGTAGCAACATGGTTCAAATGCAGGAAAAGCAAGGCAAGAACCGAATAGTTCTCTGCTGGAAGGTATGCTAGAAGGCGTCGAAACGTTTGTAATTTGTCTTCATGGTTCTCCTGCTCGATAGCAGCCACAAAATCGGGCATCAACACATCCGTACACAGAGGTTCAGGTAGATCGCGCAAAAACATTTTGACCAAACCTGTCACAGCATGGGAATCGAGCAGAGAGCCGTTTCCAGTTCGCTTGGCCTCTTGGTACTCAGCTACAAGATGGACATCGCCAAACGTGGAAAATCTTTCTTGCAAAACTTTGATGGTAGATAAGCTGCCATTCACTCGATAGAGTCCCTCATCTGATATAATGCTACTTTGCTCGAGAAAGTCAAAGCTGCGCTTTAGCAAAGCCGGGACCGGACCAGCTATACCATCAACAAACATGCCTGTGTCACGAACAACGTCACTGAGTGGTGCTCCGAATACAGCTTTATGCGAGGTTGACGGCGACGTTGACAGTTCGTCGGGGGTGTTGAGCGGAAGAATGCCAAAAAGGAATCTTCGCTTGTCGGTAGGAACGAATGTTGATGATTGATCATTACCATGCCACAAGCGATTCTTGGTTGCTGATCCTTGTCTAGACAATTCTGTAACGGATGAAGATTCAGGCACAAGTACTGTACGATCCGTTCGGAGTGAGGAATTCAGATGTTGCATTTCATCGGACTCCTTCGTCAGAACAGCTGAAGCAAGGACTGCAGACGAATTTACGTCTTTATCCAGCATACCTTCTGAGGGCGATCTGTCTGAATGGTTATCTTCACCTTCTCGTAAAAGAGCAGCCATCCAGGTGGTGTGCTGATAAAATGATTCTGTCGCAAGCTTGATCTGCGGCTGCTGCACATTAGGGGAAGATTGCATCTTCTGAAGAATGATCATAGCTGTACGAGAATTTGCTTCCCGGCCTGAAGCCGTAGTTTCGAACTGACGACCAATACGAGTCTTCCTGAGATCAAACAATAAAGGGGCTTGTTGTTTATAAGGATCCTGCATAATAAATAAGTTGGAGAACAAAGCACAATGAACGAAAGTCCAGCCTTCTCCAGTGCCAAGTAAAAGACCATCTTGTTGAAAACAGGAGCCGTAATGCGAGTCGACCTCTGAATCAGGTACTAAGTCTGTGGCGAAGAAATGCGACATAATATCTTCAAATAGTGAAGGGAGCCTCTGAAGTGAGTGTAAGAATGCAGTAACGGCTGCATTCCGTTCGGCAAGATGTAATGGATTATAGGGTGGCTCAAAAAAATTCTGATCAGGCACCGGGCACAAAGATATATTTGACAGGCCTGGCTGGGAGTTTATACGAGCAGCAATGAGCTCGCGCAATGCGACTAAATCTGACCATCTTTTTTCCACACGAATGGATTTTTGACGCCGTCGGACGCTTGCTTCAGAAACAGACGCTGGTGGCTGTAAACGAATACGAACTGCCACAGCATCAGGTCCTTGAAGCCCACGTACCATGGAGCCGCATACTTGGATATCAACCAGTGAAAATGGACAATACTCTGTAATCAAGTGCTGGAAAGAATCTTCAAGTAAGCGACCAACAGGCGTTGCTGGGCGAGAGTTCGACCTGCGTCCAAGCGTGCGAGAACTAGATATAGTCGGGGAGCGTGAAGGCATTTTGGGAGATGTTGCTGCACTTTGACGGGAAGGCAAGGCCGAAGATCCGCGCTGCGACGGAGATTCAGGCATGCGGCCATGAGCATACAGGGCAGACGAACTTGATTTATTCCATATCCGTGGGGAAGGACTTGTCACTTGCAGTAAGTTGTGAGTGCCTTGATCACGTTTTGGCGAAGAAGGCGAAGTTAACTCCAGTGAACCTGACGAATTTTCCGCGCTAATTTCATGCACTTGTGGTGCAGCGTGTGTCACACTAGATTTGTTCGAATCGCCACGCAGGTTCTTGAAACTTCGACGACGCAAGTTTCGAATGCGACCAGTAAGGGATGTTGGGGGTGCAAGAGCATCAAAGCCAAGACCCAATGTTTCACTTCGATCTAGATTCAGATCATTCCCAGTGTGGGAATGTGTGTACAAGTGTGTGAATTCAGATACGAGATGGTTGTACTGTGAGAGTAAGTAGAGCAATGCAGTGTGCGGCTCGGTTGTCTGCGCTTCTAGATAGACATCAGGAAGCGAAAGAACTTGAGGCATATGGTTTCTGGTATGAAGCAGAGGGTCTGCTAATTCTTTACGCCCCCCCTGCTCCCCTGTAGTATGCCCGAAGGGCATTCAAAAACGCGCTACGTTTTTTCTGTTTTCCGATGACGCGTCAACGGGTCGTTGATAAATGATGTTATCCCAAGGGTCCTATCCGCATTTTGTTACTGGCACGTGATCCAAATGCGCACGGCCCGGCCGAGTGGAGAAGTCGCGGCACGTAGAACGCAAGTCAGTTTCTCCAAGTGCAGCTTCAGTAATGGGGGAGACCAACAGTGTGGAACAGCAAACATCTGGCGCAAAGGGCGAAGTATTCGAACGCGAGATTCATGCACAGAAGCGCGAGCGCGAGGAAGATCCAGAGAGAGCTACTGCAATTGAAAGCGATAAAGATGCGCCGCCGAAAAGGCACCGCGGTGAAACATTGGGAACCGTACAATCTGTGTCTAGTTCAGAGACTGAGGCAAAGGACGATCATATGGAATCTAAGTCTAATCATGTAAGGGAGGGCGAGACTGAGGATTCTGATGCTATAAATAAGGAGAAGAATGAGGAAAAGCTGCAATATGCTGACAACAAAGTCGAGGCAAAGTCAAAGGGCACCCCTTCCGAATCGGTCACAACCTCGGCATGTGAAGGAGTTCAGACCACAAATGCGGGAGTCACATCAATAATGCATGAAAATAATGAGAGCCTGGATCAAAGTAAAAAGGAAGAAAAACTAGGCAAACATCAACAAGGTAAAGATGAAGGGAAGAGTGATCTGATTGCGAGTAAAGACACGTCGAAGAACATGACAAGTGGGACTGGACCAAGTCTTGGATTTGGAGCCTTTGCCTCACGTTCAGCACCTTTCAAGTCTGCTACCGCCTTGACAGAAAAAGCAGATGCTGCATCGGAGAAGGTTACCAAGGACTGGGCTGTGGATGGGAGCGAATCCTTGACGCCTGAAAAAGGAGACTTTGTCGTACGGAAAAAAGAAGTACAGAAACCAGATATGGAATGTATGTTATCGGGATGTCGAACAGAAAAAAACTGACTATTTGAAGTGACAACAGGCGAAGAGGATGAAGAAACCGTGGCAACAGCGCGAGCGAAGCTGTACTCTTTGGCAGTAAACCAAATCTGGAAAGAACGCGGAACAGGCACGATCAAAGTTAACGTCCACAAGTCGAACAAATCTTCACGTTTAGGTATGTGCGATACTTCGAAGGTGGAGGATGCTTACGCTTTAGTGATGCGACTTGATGCTGTATTGAAGCTGATCCTCAACGTGAAGCTCTTCCCAGGAATGCAGTGCAATTTGGAGCAGGACCGATTTATTCGTGTAGTGGCTATGGAATCGGACGGACTATCGCACTTCGCTATCAAGTTTGCCAACGCCAATGATGCTACGGCATTCCTCACAAGCTTGCAAGAGCACATACCCTCTGCTTAAAACGAGATACAGTACATGTCCCATAGAAGACTGGGTATTTACACGGTCGGTCAAAGAATCATACGTGCGGGCTGTGTTTCTCCATGTCTGGGGCAAGTGCCAGTTTATTGTCGAATTCGTCCGTCAGCGCGACCTCTTCAGGTACGGGAGATGTGCTGGAGGATTGTGATGGATTTTGCCCCAGGCCTGGTCCGACTCCGGACTCAGCGTTTTCTCGGCGTTGATAGCTCTCACGGTTCAGACGGTTCATGCGCTCCGATTCTAGCTGCTCTCTTTGCATGCGTTCTGCTGGTGACTCACCCTTATCCTCTTCATCATCTTCTGGATTCTCCCGCTTACTTGTGTATTTCTCAACCACAGCCTGATCAAGGCGAGTGTGGCGCATCCGCACATTTTTGACGACGTCAGCTTTACCACGCGGCAATCGAGGCAGCTGCAATTTATTGTGACAAACCATAACCGGCTTAGAGGATTTCTGCACAAGATAGTGGCTCATACTTCCGAGCATGCCGCGAATGCCATCCACACCACGACTGCCCACAATGACCATAGTTGGCGAATAGAAGTCAATAATGTCTAGAAGCATATGTCGTGCATTGATTGAATGTACCGACTGGCAACCGATCTTGACATTCAGCCGTGTGCGCTGGAGCAGCACAAAGGCCTGATGACACAGAAAGATTGTCATTTCTTGAAGTGCTCGATCGCTGGGCGTCATGCCCGCATATCTTTCATATTTGTCCATATAAATTTCGGCTTTGGCATCGGCATCAATAACAGCCACAATCAATATTTCGTCACCATCGCGCAGAACAGTACCCATGGCCCAATTAATGGCATACTGCGATCCTTCACTGCTATCGCTAGCCACAATGTACCGTTTTTTACGTCTCGACTGCTTCGCATGCGTTTCATAATCGCCGTAAGTCATGATGACAGTGCATCGATTGCGCTCAAGTGTGGGTCCGTGTGTCACGAGAGTCGGACGCCCTGGCTGCGTCACTGGAAGGCTGTTTTTGGTGAGCAAAGTCTTTTGCACGAGCAGTTCTTTTTCATTTCGTGCAAACACGATGTTCGGCGCTGTTTGGAACTCATCCGCAGATGGATCAAGTAGGTCTTCATCCTCATAGTTGGTTATTTCCGCATGATTCTGACTACCGGGCAGCATCTGTGCATTGACCATAGTATTGCGGATCGTTGAGTCATCGAACATGGGTTCCTCATCTTCCATTTCGTCACCGTCATTGCTGAACATGGTTGATTCGTCGTCGGACGAAAATGCTGCCGCGTCTCCATCTTCGTCCTTAAACCCTCTGCCTGCCGGCGCATCACACGCCGCAGGCGGGACCGCAGGTGCAGAACCATCAGTGGTTCCTGGAGTGGAAGCTGATTTGTTTGCCGCCGAGGAGGCGAAGCTCGTCTCGGAATCCGAATCATGCTCGGTCTCAGATAGGATACGTCGCAAGGACGAACTGCGCCGAAGACCCAGTCTGCCAAAAGAACCTATGCTTAGCCGGCGACCTTTGCGGCCGACTCCACCACTTTCGTCAACGTCATTCGCAGCGGAACCCCCATGGAATGACATGATCTTATAGGAAACGTGCAAACAACAAAAACAAGCGCTCCCTGCGGGGACAAAAAAGATACACTCGAACTAGTCTTGTTCGAGCCGTTTCAAACACGCGCACATATCCCGCCAACTGCCTGCCTGCCCACTCATCGGTGTTGCGCGTGTCGTCTGTCTTACGAATAAATAATTTAGGCTAAATCTATTGGCTAGCAGCCTCTGGCGTTTCATTCGCACTCCACACGCTCGCCTGCTCGCTCCAAGTGCCAGGACCAAATGCTACATCCAAAGCCGCCCAGATGTTGGTGACATAATGTACGTCCAAATCATCGAGGACAGATTTCGGCACATCGGCTTCTACACTTGAGCGATTATGCGCAGGCAAGATCACTGTCTTGATGCCGGCGCGGTGGGCAGCAAGAAGCTTCTCTTTCAGCCCACCCACTGGAAGAACCATGCCACGTAGTGACACCTCGCCAGTCATGGCTAATGTTGTTGGAAGTGCTTTGCCAGTAAGAAGACTGATCAGACTTGCGGCGAAAGCCACGCCTGCTGAGGGGCCTTCCTTGCCGATTGCACCTTCTGGCATGTGCAAGTGCACGTCACGGTTCTCTAGAAGCGTGTCGGCTGCATCCTTCGTGATACCCAATTCATGAGCGTGAGTTTTGATCCACGAGAGAGCAATCGATGCACTTTCCTTAATAACGTCACCAAGCTTGCCTGTAAGATGCAAATTACCTTTCCCGGGCATGAGAGTAGTTTCGATGGGCATCAAAGACCCGGATCCATTGCCCAGGTACCCAAGACCCAGAGCGACGCCAGACGGCATTGTATGAGTGTACATGCGGTCCTTGTGGTATATTGGCGGTCCAAGGTAGCGCCGCAATTTTTCTTCAGTAATAACGAGTGAAACAGACGACGGAACACTCATGGGTTGCCGCTCTTCTGTTGTCACTTGCACATTGTCGCTCTGAACACCAGTCTGGTTCGACCGAGGCTCCGCACCTTTCAATGGCTCTGGGAATACATCTTCGCCATGCTCTTTCACAATGTCAAATGCAACTTTGCGAAATACTTTTTCCAGCAGCTTGCGTAGTCCGCGCACACCACTCTCACGAGCATAACGTTTGATAATAAAGTCAATCGATTCATCTGGCAGCGTTACGTCTGTATCTTTGAGTCCGGACGCTTCTTTAGCTTGGGGCGCAAGGTAATCGCGAGCGATGTGGCGCTTTTCTTCGGCTGTGTACGAGGACACCTCGATCACTTCCATTCGATCAAGCAGTGGCTGAGGAATTGTGTCGAGTGTATTCGCTGTACACACGAAAAGTACGCGCGAGAGGTCGACGGGCACGTCCATGTAATGGTCCAAGAATGAGCTATTCTGCTCAGGGTCAAGCATCTCAAGAAGCGCAGAAGAAGGATCACCATTGTAGCCGCGGCCAAGCTTGTCCACCTCATCAATCAAAATTAAGGGATTTTCAGTGCCGACTTTTTTCAGTGCCTGAATAGCTTTGCCTGGCATCGCGCCCACGTACGTTCGACGATGCCCTTTGATTTCAGCGACATCACTCAGACCACCCACGCTGAAGCGGTAAAACTGTCGATCCAAAGCACGCGCGATCGATTTGCCAATCGACGTCTTCCCCACACCTGGTGGACCGACCAGGCAGATAATTTTCCCCTGCACGGTACCACGAAGCTTGCCGATCGCGAGAAACTCCAGGATCCTATCCTTTACATCGTTAAGCCCAAAATGGTCTTCATCCAGCACACCACTCGCACGTTTAATCGCGTAATTATCTGGAGAATACACGCCCCATGGAATGCTCGTGAGCCATTCCAGGTAGCCACGCGTTACGTTAAACTCACTCGCGGCTTGTTCGAGCGTCTGAAGCTTGGCGATTTCCTCGTCAAACACCTTACGAACGGACTCTGGCATGTTCAATTTTGTAGCTTTCTCCTTGAATTTTTCAATAAGCTTGTCTTTCCCATCCGACTCGAGTCCAAGCTCCTTTTTAATGCCCTTGAGCTGTTCCATCAAGTAGTATTCACGCTGGCGTTTTTGAATTTTGCTTTCGACGTCCTTGCTGATTTTGCTTTGCAATTGTGCATTGACAAGCTCCTTCTTGAGTACGAGAAGTGCTTTCTGCAAGCGGTCTTCCACATTCATCGACTCTAACACACCTTGAAGCTCGTCTACTTCACTGCTCGAGACAGCTGCAGCAAAGTCGGCGAGTTTCTCAGGCTCTTCAAACACATTGCCTGCACCTTGAGAAATGCTAAAGTTTGCAATCTGGTCGCGAAATAGTGGATTCAAGTTCGCAATGTCTTTAAACACGCTGATCAGCTCAGACATGATGGCTCGAATGTATTGATTGGGTTTTCGATCATATGGTTCCATCTCAAGGTTGGTAACATTCACAAGCGAGACTTCATATCGGTGCAGGAAAGCAGTTTGGAATGGAGGATTGTGTGAAGGGATTTCAGTGGACTGGGGAGATTCATCAAATGAGGAATGTGACTTCGGCTCTAATTCCCTCGGCTCGTTGTCAGACACCATGCTTTGCTTGACAGATGCATTAGTATTTGATTCGGGCATTCCTGAAACCTCTTCGACAATAGGTGATGAATCTGTACGCTCATCCCCTACATGTTCTTTGGGCATGGGAGTGATCAGCTCATCAATAATAATCCGCCGATGTGGGTACAAGACAGCGGTGATGCCATCATCTGAGTCATCTACCTTGGATCCGCTGTGAGCTGGGAAAATGCTAGTGATTTGGGCAAAGACGCCAACCCGATGAACACGATCCAAGCTAGGAATCACATCCGAGTCTTCCTCCTCGTCCTTGAGAAGAAATGCGCCCACATACGGCTGACCACGCTTCATGGCCTCTTTAATAGCCGCACACACATGAGGATTTTTTATCACCACAGCTTTGTAAAATCCAGGAAATAATGGACGACGCGTGATAGGGAGAGCCAAAACCTGTGGATAGATACTAGGCACAGTGTTTCGAGACATAATGAGAGAGCCACGATCGTTTTTCCCATCATCGTCATGATCTCCTGAGTCGTCTGAATTGTCTCCAAACGAACCAGATCTACCGCTCTCTCCACCATTGCCACCATTTCCGCGACCATCCTCAAGTGAATCGTCGCCGCTTTCCTTGGGATTATGATCGGAATCACGTTCCGACAGCTTTGAGCTGGATTGGTTTGCATTGTCCGAACCGGATGAGCGCTTTTTCGTATCATATCCATCTTTTTCTTCAGCCTGAACCACTACCATGCGGGGCATGTTGTTGTTTTTGCTCCGGGGCATCATGCATCCGGTACTTGTGTTGATATGGGCCACCGGGGTCATAATTCGTGCGGAACGTTGCATTGCCGCAATACCATAATTCTGGGCAGCTGAAGGTGCATGCTTTTTGATCCGCGCACCTACAGCAGTGCCCCAAACATGCCGGATGGACTGTCGAGCAGGGATCATCGACGTAGCCCGAGTGGCAAATGTCTATGTGGCAATGGTGAGGCCTGACAACGTCGTCAAACCAGCGGACATATTGCGCGGCCTGTTCGAACATGGCCACGTGGCTTTATTCAACTTAGCGCCCAACGCGTTTGTGATGTGGAAGCGCGTGACGCGTCGTTGTCAATAGTTGATCTTGTTCTGACACATTTCGCTAGACAGCATGCCAGCGAATGAGTATGTATGATGAACGCATAGAAAGAATTTTGGCTCATTCAGACCGAACAAGAAGCGGAAATTGGATGAAAATCCTGGATCTTTTACCAACACGCTAGCAATTCTTGAAGCGGAGCAAGATGCCAGGCTCTGTGCGTACGAACTAAGACCCTTCGTCTACTAACGCTGTCTTTATAGTGGATCCTACAATAACATGGGAACGCCCAAGCGTACCAGAATTTGATACGAAATCTGACTCTATTCGTACGTGCTTGTCTGCTAATGACCAGTGTTCCAGCAAATTGATGTGGAAGAATATCAAATGCCGCATTCACCACCAGAGATCCGGGTGTACGGTTCTACGAATGTGCGTGCAAACACACGAAGTACATCTTGACTGACGAACTTTTTTAGGAAGGGAACCCTGTTCTTGTACATGTTCACGGATTCCTCCCATATTTTTATGTTCATGCGCCGCGTGGATTTACAATGTCGGCGTGCCCTGACCTGAGAAACTATTTGAATACGACTTTTGGCGGGCAATGCGTTGCAGAGGTCAGCCTCGAAAGCAAGAAGAACTTGATGCAGTATACTGGTCCTGAGAATATCGCATTTTTGAAGATCACAGCGTCAGATCTGCGTTCGCTTCCACGTATTCGGGGCGCATTTGAGCGTGGAGAAATTGCTTTTCGGGATCTTTTTGTCACAGGTGAGACGTGTGTGTCGTTTGACAACATTGCATACACGCTGCGATTTATGATTGATCACAATGTACGTTAACGAAGCGGCTCTGACAGTCTAGATTGTAGGCATGAACTGGATTGAAATTCAAGCCAACCAATATACACTGCGTTCACCAAATGAATGTATATCACGATGCCAGATTGAACTGGATTGCAGCCCAAGCGCGATCCGTTCACATGCACCACATGGAGAATGGCTGAGAATGGCACCGCTAAGGACGCTCAGTTTCGATATTGAGTGTGCTGGCCGGAAAGGAGTGTTTCCCGACCCGAACGTGGACCCAGTGATTCAGATCGCAAACATGGTCACGCGGCATGGCGAGTCGACACCATTTGTGAAAAACATCTTTACGTTAGGCACTTGCTCGCACATTGTCGGGTGTCATGTCATGTCATTCGAAAATGAAGTCCAGCTGCTCGAAGCATGGTCCGACTTTGTGCAGCGTGTGGACCCAGATGTGGTGATTGGATACAATATATCAAACTTTGATTTCCCATATCTGCTAGACCGTGCGAAAGCACTCAAGGTGACGACGTTTCCGTTCCTGGGCCGTGAGAAAAGTATGTCATATGTGGCACATTTTTTGCCACTCTCTAAACCTGCTTACATCGACAGATGCACGAAGTGAGGCGAAGGATACGCACTTTTCATCAAAGGCGTACGGAACGCGAGACTCGAAACATACGGAGCTCCAGGGGCGCATTCAGCTGGATATGCTACAAGTGATGCAGCGCGACTACAAACTGCGCAGTTATTCGCTGAATTCTGTGTCATTCGAATTCCTAAGTGCGTGGTGAGAGGCGCTGACATTGCAGAGGAGCAAAAAGAAGATGTGCATCACTCGCTTATTACAGAGCTGCAGAATTCGGGGCCAGAAGCGCGCCGCCGTCTAGCTGTATACTGCCTGAAAGATGCGTATCTTCCACAAAGGCTCATGGACAAGCTTATGTGCTTGATTAATTACACAGAAATGGCGCGTGTCACAGGTGTACCGTTCAACTACCTACTGAGCCGTGGCCAGCAGATCAAGGTCATATCTCAGCTATTCCGGAAAGCGCGCGAGGACGGATATTTGATTCCCGCATACAAGGGTGAAGGCGGTGACGAACAATACGAAGGCGCGACAGTGCTAGATCCGAAGCAAGGCTACTACGATAAGCCTGTGGCTACGCTAGATTTTGCATCCTTGTACCCCTCCATTATGATGGCACACAACCTGTGTTACACGACGCTTGTCGACAAACATACGATTGACCGGCTCAAGCTGGTTGAAGACAAGGACTACGTTGTAACGCCAAATAACAACTACTTTGTGTGCAAGACTGTACGGAAAGGTCTCCTGCCAGATGTACTCGAGGCTTTGCTTGCAGCGCGGAAAGCGGCCAAATCGGATCTCAAGAACGAGACAGACCCGCTTCGTCGAGCTGTGCTTGACGGCCGTCAGCTAGCACTCAAAGTTAGTGCGAACTCTGTGTATGGCTTTACGGGTGCCACAGTAGGGCGTTTGCCTTGCTTGGAGATTTCTATGAGTGTCACGGCTTATGGACGACAAATGATCGAAGAGACAAAGCGCCAAGTGGAGAAACACTACACGGTCAAAAATGGGTACGAGCATGATGCTGTTGTTATCTACGGTGATACGGACTCTGTGATGGTAAAATTTGGCGTTTCGGAGCTAGAAAAGGCCATGCAGCTTGGTGCAGAGGCTGCAGAGTTTGTGTCGAAATCGTTCGTAAAGCCGATCCGACTCGAGTTCGAGAAGATCTATTTCCCTTACCTGTTGATCAATAAGAAACGATACGCAGGTCTGTACTGGACACGGCCTGAACATTACGATAAGATGGACACGAAAGGCATTGAAACCGTAAGGAGAGACAACTGTCGATTGGTACGAACTGTGATTGAGACATGCCTGCGCAAGATGCTCATTGACCGGGATGTGCGAGGCGCGGAAGATTATACCAAGCAAGTGATCTCGGATCTTTTGCAAAACAAAATTGACATGTCACAGCTCGTGATATCCAAGGCACTTGCAAAGGCTGACTATGCTGCGAAGCAAGCGCATGTCGAATTGGCAGAGCGGATGCGAAAACGAGACCCAGGCTCAGCGCCGGCACTGGGCGATCGAGTCGCATACGTCATCGTAAAAGGGAGCAAAGGTAGTGCTGCATACGAAAAATCAGAGGATCCCTTGTATGCACTTGAACACAACATCCCCATCGACACACGCTACTATTTGGAAAATCAGCTGTCGAAGCCGTTGCTGCGTATCTTTGAGCCGATTCTCGGCGCTCGCGCAAGTAGCCTGCTAAGTGGCGAGCACACGCGGGTGCTGCAGGTGGCGACGTCGAATGTAGGTGCACTTATGAAGTTTGCGGTCAAAACGGTTCAATGCTTAGGATGCCGCACACCTCTGAAAGATCAAAAAGCAGCTGTATGCATGAATTGCAAACCACGCGAGACAGAACTGTACTTTGAGAAGGTTCAGCGAGCGTCCGAGGCGGAGGTGGAATTTAGTCGATTATGGACCTGCTGTCAACGGTGCCAAGGCTCCCTGGCACATGATGTGCTTTGCTCGAACCAGGATTGTCCAATCTTCTTCAAGCGGAAGCGTGCCCAAATGGACGCTGAAGATGCCAACCGAATGGTACAGCGTTTCGATTCGACATGGTAGGTAGATAGCGAAAGAAGTGTGAGTGTTGAAGTTCGGCCTACGTTGGGCTGCTGACGACGTTTCATTAAGCGACATTCACTATGGATAATTATATTCAAGATGCTAAGAATGGGCATATACGGTTGCGTGTATAAAAAGTGGTCACGCACGACGCTTCTTCGCCATTCGCTCACGCGATCGTTGCATAATGGCATCGTCTTCTTCTGCATCAAAGACCGACGTCTCAGGCTCTACGTTTGACTTTGCGGATGATGTAGGCATAAGCAACGGTGGTTCTTTCGACTCAGCCGCTTGATCCACGGCCACAGCTTCCGCCTCGAGTCGTCGTTTCTCGCCCTTATTCACAGGGTCAATTTTAAGCTTGCAAACGAAGAAACCATCCATATTGTGCACATGCGGCTAGACATGTGTTAGTAAAGTCATGTACGAATGTGCGGAAACAAGCCGTGCGAAAGATACGTACAAAGATGCGTCGGCAAAACGTCATACGCTCATCGAACTTCTTTCCGCGGAAACACTTGAGACCGTCGCGACCAAAATCGATGCCCGTAGGTACAATGCGCACGTTTGGACGCTTACGCAATGCATACTCGACCACTTCCTCATTCTCTTCCACCATGACAGAGCAAGTACTGTACACGACATAGCCACCTGTCTCAGATCTCGGGTTCACACTGTCAATCGCGCAAAGGATGAGCTGTTTTTGCAGCTGTGACAGCAGGATAAAGTCGCGTTTCGTCTAAACAAGCGTTAGTGCACAATCACGAGCGCGCGCATATCAACACACCTTGTTTGTCTTGACACTGGCATCCTTGCTAATGACGCCCGTGCCAGAGCATGGTGAGTCAAGCATGACTCGGTCGAAACCGCCAATGACTTTCGGGAACTGTCGGCCATCGTAATTGCACACGACGACGTTTCGGCAACCCATGCGATGAATATTGGCCGTCAAACTCTTAATACGTGCTTTGTTGCTATCATTTGCAAATACGCAGCCCGTATTCTGCATGAGCGCCGACAAATATGTTACTTTACCTCCAGGCGCACTTGCCATATCAAGAATTCGCTCGTGCGGCTGCGGTGCGAGCGCCATGCATGGCAAGAAGGAAGACACAGCCTGGAGCATATACTCACCAACAAGGTATTCGGGCGTCGCACCGATAGGAACGGAACTTTCAAACACCTGCAACCCAACTTTGCTCCATGGTCCCACGGGCTCGAGGCTAACGCCGCGATTGATGAGTTTCTGCGCCAGATCACGACGGCGTGTCCGCAGTGTATTGGTACGAATTGTGACAGGCCGAGGGACTTCATTAGCCTCGAAGAATGCAATAGCCTCATCGGGAGAAAATAGCTCGAGGAACATGTCCGTCAAAAACTCATTGTATCCGTAATATGTTTGCACGTCTTTGGAAAGTCGATCCATATAATCCGCACGCGACTTGCCCGGCTCGCTCAAGGTTTGCAGATTCGAGAGAATATTAACGACTTCTTGAATGCGCATGTGAACAAGCTGCAAGTCGAGAGGTGCGCGCTTTTCTTCCTCTTCTTCCTCAACGGTAGGAAGAAGGAAATTCGATGCCACCTGTTCCCCATCATCACCAGCATCTTCTTCCTCGTCGAATTTGTCCTCTTCTTCGGCTCCATGCCCCTCGATGTCATCAGCGTCGTCTTCGTCAATGCCTTCTAGATCCACATCATCATCCCCCACATCAACTTCATCCTCGACCTCGTCATCATCATCCATATCCTCGATGCCGGAGAAGTCGTCTTCAATAGCATCACCAGAATCGTCATCGTCACCACCTTCGTCTGCATCGACTTCATCACCTACATCTTTTCCACCATCCAACCCCTCGACGTCGTCGTCGTCTTCGGTACCAGAGTCCTCGTCAATTTCGTGCTCGACATTTCCAACTCCGAGTTCACGATCATGTGCTTCACCGCCGTCGTCTTCAGATTCATCAACCGAATACCCTGAGCTCTTTAAAAGAAGTTCGAGACGCTCAACTTCGGCTAGTACCTTTTTCTTTTGCCGCTCAGTGAGTTTCTTGTTCTTGGGCAAGCCCAGTGATTCCAGCACTTGGTCCGCACTGATTTCACCACCACGGCTTTGTCCTGACTTAGATTGGACTCCGCGACGAAACTCCCTCTCGCCTGCCACAGAACCTTTCCCGTTTTCTTCGTCTTCCAACATCCCTTCCTCATAGTCGACATCGTCTTTATCTGACTCATCATGGGTTGCTAGCTTATTTTTATCTTTGCCCTCATAAGCGGGCTCACTTATACGGTTTCTCTGTTGTTTTTTGACTTCTTGGATTCTTTGCTTTTTGGCTAGAAGGTTTGATTCACTCTCCATCCGCTTAGTTGATGTCATGGGCGCACTTGTCTCGCGCGTCGCCTTTGACTCAACTATTGACGCGGCTTCTTTACCGTTCTTTAAATCCTTCCCGTGCTTCCTCTTACCCAGCTGCTTTTTCTGTGGCTGCTGTGGATCTGGAAGTGGTGCTGGTGCGGGTTGTTTGTTCTTTGCACGACGTCCCATCGTGTAGCCTGTCGTTCAATTGCAACGAAACATTCAGTTGACGACAAAATTTCATTCTTTCTCGCAGTTAGTGTCACGTGCGGGATTTTTTTTAGAGAGGGTATAGGCGAGGAAATCGCAATGCGCGCAAAGGCCAACAACGAAATGAGATGTCAGCCAATTGCTTTAAAGGACACGCGTCAAAGTTCGAACAAAGCAGATCAGAAAACCGAGGAAACAACAGGTATAGAACGCTCGACCCTCGTTCGTTTTTACATATAGACTACGTGGCGGAATGTGGCTTGATCAAGAAAGCAGAAGAATCACCAGCCATGAGAATTTCGTTGCGACTGGATAATAAGGATTCTAGGAATGGAGTATGCAATGAAGTAGAACTTGCTGTAGCGGGAGTTCCCAAACCTAACGAAGACATGGATGGATTGAAAGAAAATGATGAAGTAGACATGGCGGGTGATGCATATGGACTGCCAGATGGAGAAGCTGAGTATCCATATGGTCCAGTTCGAGATTGAATATAGGGTGGTGTTGAGCTTGTGTATAGGGAGCCGCTAGTATCAGCAGCCATGGAAACAGAAGTCGCGGCATAAGCTGGGGCATTCATAGCTGACGGTGCGTAAACAGGATGTGTTCGTGACATGGTGGGCATGCCAAATTTTTGCGTGCGGGCATGATGTATACGGGACGTGGCAAGGGACGATGCAGCTGAGTCGGCAAAGAGGCAGCGCACATTGTAGCCGGTGATGACCTGGTGCAAGGCACCTGTCTCCACACTGCGCACCTCGATAAACTGCGGATCAAACGCCAGGACGTAAGGATAGTGAAGAGCGAAGGATGTTGGATTGCCTTCCCAGTTGATGAGCCACTGACCTTTGGCCCGCCAGCCATTCTTGTTTACGTAGAAGGCAAATTCATTGTAACACAGGAGAAACTCTCCATCAATACGGAAAATCGCAATGGGCTTGAGATTTTCTTGCCGTTGGACAAAGTCTAGTGACAAATCAGCGGGATCAAGCAGTCCTTGAGTGTCGAGAGTTTCAAGATCAACAATCTCGAAGCCCTTCGCAGTACCGACGCACAACTTTGACTTTAGGAAGTGAATGGAGCTTGACTCTGTGGGGATGTAGAATTCCTTGAAAACACGCAGCGTATCCTGTCCGCCTTGAAGCGCCTTCCTAAACGGTGGCTGCTTTTTCACTCGCAAATGAAAGTCGATTGGCTCAAGTGTCTTGATCGTCGAAGATGCCGGTCCCGATTTGACGACGCAAACAAGCGTGCGCCCTAAGCAAATGCCTGCACGGAAAAATGAAGTATGACTTGCGATACGTCGCCCTTGTTTCATCGACATAATTGGATCTGCGGCATCGAGAGCATCGAGCGTAAAAGTGTACATGACCTGCTCAGCCAGCACAATCAAGATCTGATATTCTTCTAGCACGTCCATCTGCGTCACTCCTGTCAGCGGTAGAATGAGTGACGGCGCGCAGCTCCGGTCACGCAAATCCAGCAGATAGATGCCATCTTTCCTGCTGAAAAAGACCTGGTGTCCGAAGTCGAACGGAACGGCACACGTAATCTGATTTGTTGCTTGCTCGACCATGAAAGGAGACGCTGGCACTAGATCAAACACACAGCTTCGGTTCCGAACGATCTGCTGCCGCGTTTCAATGTGCTCAAGCCATTTGTTGCGCGTAGCCAACGTGCTGGCCCATAGGGTGAGTGAGTAGCCGAGCTTGCCAAGATACGTGAACGTGATGGCGTAGCCAGTCTTGTTGTCTTGACGCATGGGCGTCTGACCTAAACTTGGCCCAATCGACGTGCGATTCCCAATCGAAGAACGCGAGTACACCCAGCGAGTACGAGTACCCTTGGGTGTAGGAGTATCCTCGTAAATGGTGACTTGCAAGAACTCGAGAGGAATGGGTCGCCGATAAACCTTGAACACTTCATTCTTGTGAATGATCTTGATCTTGACCATCAACAAGGCATGGTCAAAGAGATAGACTTGGATTTCCGAGCTGTCCGACTGAGTGCCGCGCTTTTTCAGGGCATTCTTGAACACGAGTTCACGGCCGACTTCGCCAAGCTTGAGATCGACCATCTCATTCGGCTTGAACTGCAGTTGCTGGCTCAAAAATCCCAGTTGGATCCGGTTCTCACTCTTTCCGGTTTCGTCGTTTGTCAAGCTTAAAAAGTGCTGGATTTGGCGAATCACTTTCGGAAGCAAGATCTTGTCCATGTTGTCGTCCGATGTGTACTTTAGCATCTGCTCGAAAAGAAGCGGGTATCGTGAGAGACGAGCTGTCGGCTTGGTTAAGAAACCATTGACTTGTAGCTTGCGAGAAATCGCTTTGCGCTCCGTATCTTCAACAAACATAGCAAACACGGGGTTGATAGCGCGTTCATCTTCAAGCCGTAGCTTCGCAGCAGCCTGATTCGCTCCGTAATATACATAAGGTTCGAAGTGCGGCACAAGCTCAGCGAAGATGTCACCAATGTACTCGACAACGGACCTGTGACGCTGTCGACGGGTCAGCATGTCCGCAAGGCGGGAATTGATCGCCAAAATGTCTAGTAGGTTGCGAAATACTTTCTGGACAAACTCTGCGCGCCGCGAGTCTGGAAGAACATGCTGTGTACTCAATGGCTGCATCCATATATCACGCAAGTACTCAAGATCCTGGACATATGCCCGCTCCGTTGAAATGATTTCAAAAATGACCTCCTGGCGCTTCCGCTCACGCTCCGACACACTTTCGTACACTTCTTTCGACACGGATTCTGCCCAAAGCTGCGACGTAATATCCACAAGGCTCTCATGACTGTCAGAATGCTGCAGGGAAGGATGCACCACAAGTTGTGAATGCTTCTGAAGTAAGTAAGGGCACGTTATGCTGTAGCAGTGGTTCCCCTTTGAACATGTCGGGCTGTAGCAGCCGGTTAATAGCGTAAACACCCCAGTTGGGTAACCCTTTTTCGATGACGTGACAGACATGGTGTCGTTGGTATCATCAATCGCCGAGCAATCATGCCATGATGGGGCGAGTTCTGCCTCATATGCGCCGAATGAGGGGCGACCATAACCGTAGCCAGAACTAAACGAATTCTGTCGGGATGATGCCGGCGAAGACTTCCATGGAACACTTGGTTCATTTGTCAGCAGGTACATTTCCTGCTCCGAGTCGCGCAAGCGGCTAGAAGACGAGGCACCGTGCAGAAAGTCTTGTGCTTCAAGTGCACGTCCCAAAAGCAAAGCAAGATTTCTGTCATCAATGCGACAAATTTCCTGGAGCTTATCGATGGCCTCCTTCCCATCAAAGACCAGGATGTGAGGATGAGCATGGCTCGGACGTAACAATGGCACAATCAAAGCTTCGAATGCGCGAGCAACACTTGAGAGTATGGCTGGGTTCACACGCACTTCACAGCGACCAAGAAGCATCGCGGTTCTCATGCAGACACCCATTGTGTTGGAGCTGCGTGAGTTGTCACGAGAGAGCTGGACGCTCGAGCGAGGAGATGCGATCTGTCGCACTGGCGATGAAGGTTGGGAATGATGTGCTGGATCTATAGCTTGAGCGGGCGTTGCATACGATGTGTATTGACGGCCAAGTCCAGCAACACTTTGCACAGAACGTAGCTCATTTGAGCGCATCACACGCGAGCCGTTTCTCCTAATCATAGTAGCTTCACCAAAGGGCTCATCAAGGGAATCAATGCTTTCCATGGATGCCCGCGGCACATAGCGGGGAGGAGCTGGCTTTCCAGACGTCGCATCAGTGCCCAAGGGGTATGTGCCTGACACCGTTGTGCCAGGGGGCATCGTTCGAGATGTCCATGGACCTGGTTTTGTTGTAGAATCAAGCGATACGTTACCAAAGCTGGAGGCTAAAGACATGGGCGAATCCGTAACAGGAACGAATCCATTTTGTTTGGATGCTAGAACAGGTGTGCCTCCATTGCTGTGATGCAAAGACCCCGATGCTGCATAAGGCGCCATGGAAGTGGACATGTTTCGGTGCATGCTGGTCGGCATAGTGGAAGTAGAAGCGATATTGGCCGGGTTTATATGACGCGCCATTTCCGATGGCGGATTGGCAGATGAAATTGATGGAGGCATCTTTGCTCGATAGTGATCAGGTATGCCGCTCCCACTCACAAAGGACGAGGAAGATGGATGCATGTACGCACGATGCACATTTGGTCCATACACAGACCCGCTGGTGGCTGGATGAGCAGGCACATGAGAAAATGAAGACTGACGGGCTGGAGCGTGCGAAAATGACGCACTCCTCTCACTCGTCACAGCATGTGTTCTGGGACCAAATATATCTTCAAATGCAGCGGCGCGCTTGTCTGCAATGGGCTGATTTCTTCTCGCAGACGACATATTGGTATGAAAGTTAGTTCGCGTGCGTCCGTCCGTGTTTCTGAACGTGTATATATGTGTATATACACAAAAGAGGGTCTATCACACCAGCACCGTCAACACACACCCAACTGCAGATGCAGATGGAGCTAGAAGCGTTCGTGTTCTGTGATATAGATGCAGCAAGCCTAATTCGTAAGCACAACTTGCACGACGTGCCAAGGATGAGACTCTACTGTATGTTTCCTTGGTTGTGCTGCAGGACCCGGCTTAGCTGTCGTCGTATCGATAAGTCTCAACACTAGAGGCAGTGGGACAATCGGCTCGGGCGATTGGTTTTCAACGCCACTTCTCGTTGGTTCGTTTCGTCATGCCTCATGTCTCGCTTCGCGGGTGTGCGAGAAAGAACACCTCCACATGGAGAAGTGGATATAGGTCACTGCGTCTCGCGTAAATATTTGTCTGCGTCCTCCCACAATAGGCCTTGGCGTGTGTAAAAGTGCCTGCGAAAGTAGGCTGCTTCTTGCCATCTGACGCCAGACTATTTTTCTAAAGTACTGTTTCGATTACATAGTCTTGAACATGCTAAGAGCGTTGTAGCCACGCGCTTCTTTGTAGGAATGCATCAGATGCATCTAATACCGCTTGCATCCGAGCACAGAACTTGACCTACCCGCCAATGCACAAGTACTTGGCTTGCCGATCGTAGACATGAAGCAGACGAGTCCTGTTCCTATGTCTCTAAACTTATCAACACACGTGAACCAGCCTTCCTTCCCCCTCCCCCATAGCGTTCTGGCTGTTACACGCTCATGTTTGATCGACACTGCGTTCGACCATCACTTCTCGAGTCTCTAGCACGAGTACATCGTCCGTCTGGTGACACAACTCACATTTGGGTTGTGTCCATTGTACTAGACGCACAAATGTCCACCACCTCCACACACCATTATCGCCCCGTGTCATGGAAAGAATACACTTGCGCGCACTGCCACTGGTGGAGGCTGCACACGAATGTTTGCAGATGGATTGGCACTAGTTCGTTCTTATAACGAGCGTCAACAGCGCCATCATGGCGCCTCCCTCCCCGGAGTCTGACCAAAATGACGGGACCGCGAATCAGATCTTACATGACCTCACAAATAGCTTCGTACGTACGATTACGTGGGCTTACCATGGCAGTCAAGTCACCTCACTTTGTCTGCGATAGGCATCTTTGTTGGAATAGCGTTCGCTGCGGGTCTAGCAACCATCGTGGTATTCCTTATCTGTCGACGACACAACAAGGTACGTTTTTGAATGGAGCGTAATCCTGCTTATGACTTAGATATTATATGCGCCCAAGTCCTATGCGATTTCCAGCAATGTATTGATTACTATGGTGAGTCTGTGTGTAATTAGACGCTCATACATGCAGAAATCATCGCATGTTGGGTTTTTCAAAACGATTGTTCGACTTCGTGAATCGGACATTGTACGAATGGCCGGTACAGATGCCATGGTTTTTCTTGTGTTCCTGAAGCTGGCAGCTTGGTTGCTCACGGCTATTGCTGCCCCGTTGTGCCTGATCCTCGTCCCTATCGATGTAACTTACAAAAATAATGAACAAAATGATGCATCAAAAAATGACTCACAAGGATCAAATGGTTTTCATGATACTTTTATGTATTTTACGATGGGTAATGTCCATGGTCCGCGGCTATGGGCACATGTGATTCTTAGTTACCTGGTCACTGTTGCTGCATTATGCATGGTGTATTTTGCATACAAAAAAGTCATCGCACTTCGACAAGCATATTTTTCTTCTGTTAAATACCAGACGAGTTATTATTCTCGTGCTCTTATGGCTACGGACCTTGCCCCTGACATTGTAGACGACGCGTCCCTTCGCGATACACTTACATCTGCTGGCATCGTATACCCTTTATGTGAAGTTCAGCTAGGCCATGGCATCGACAATTTGCCTCAGTTGCTGGAGACTCAAAAACAGACTGTTTACGAACTCGAGTACTATCTGGACAGAGCATTACGAAGCAAGACATGCAAACGTCCCACCGTGCGGCTGAACTCATGGTATTTCGGTCACAGAGTGGACGCAATCGACCATTATTCCAGAGAGCTTGATGCCATAAATGAAAAGATTTATCTCGCACGCTCCGATCAGACCGACTATGCGCCCCAGTCGTATGGATTTGCATCGCTCGCTGCTCCCATGTACGCACACGCGACTGCAAAGCACTTTTCAAAAAAGCAGCCGCGTAATGTGAAAATTCGGTTGGCCTCTTCACCAAACGACATACTTTGGACAAATCTTATCAAAAGCCCTGCGTCACGCAAGCGATCGCGCCATTTCGCTCGTTTCTTGCTCTTCTTGCTTTTCGTCGCCAACGTTTTCCCCTTGTTGACCGTGTCGATTATTTCAAATTTGAGTGCATTTTCACGCATTTCAGCAAACTTGGAGACGTGGCAGACATATCATTCTGTTTCATTTGCTATATTCACGGGTGTGCTCCCACCTCTTATTACTTTTGCTTTCTCGCTGCTCCTTCCAATGATGATGCGCCGTATCGCAATGTATCGAGGCGTCCGAACACGGCAGTCGCGTGATCTGTCTCTGACGAGCCAGTACTTTACATTTCTCATGGCCACACAACTCATCATCTTCTCATTGATCAGTGTGATCCTAGACTTGATCATCATGATCCTCTCCGCGATGCATAACAAATTGTCTGTTTCATCGGCATTTTCGCAGATCTCGAAAGAAATCCTTGACCAGGTCTCGAAACGCTTTCAGTTTTTGTCTGCATACTGGGTCACATGGATCGTCCTAAAGGGATATTTACTACTCTTCGAGCTTGCGCAAGTGCGTCGTCTTTCGTTCTTGATGATCCATCGATATCTATTCAAATACAACCCACGGCGCATTCACAACTATACAAAAGCACCTCACTTTTCGTACTGGGTCATCTATGCCGAGATGCTGTTCTTAATCGCAATTGGCTTGATTTATGCACCATTGGCACCTTTTGTTACTGCTGTGGCTGCAGGTGTGTGCTGGATGGCGCTCTTCGTGTACAAAAATCAGCTCTACTATGTCTACGTGACAAAATCTGAATCCGGGGGACGGTTATGGAGCGCTGTTGTGAAATGTCTTCTTGCCATGTTAGCGACCATGGAAGTGATTGTGGCGATTGCTATTGGTTTACTCCAAAATTGGGCTAAGGCGGTGGTTTGCATTCCACCGATCATTGTTATTGGATTGTTTGGCTGGTATTGTCATGCCAAGCTAGAACCGCTATTCCTGTGGCACAACCCTTCTCCCATGGACCTCGCACACTTCCAAGTTCAAGTGTATGGATCAGACCGTGAGCATCTCGCCCGTCAGTTCGGTAATGTGTATCTCCATAAGCCCCTGGAAAAGCCCGTTGTGGATTCTGAGCTCATTCACCGGGTCAAAGAATTCTATGACGGTCCCGTGGTCTCAAGCAAAACAAACAATTCACTAGAATTGGAACAGGAGCCGGTGCTCCCGCTGAAAAGCTCGCGTTCAAGCAGTTCTCTCGACTCATCCGATACGTTCGATACAAATGCTGACCCTCTACCGGTTATTGACATCGACTCAGTGTATGGAGATGTGTTTGACCCAAAAACTGAAACGCAAATGGAGCGGGAAGCTAATATCCTGCATCTTCCATCTTTAAACAAATTCGAATTGGATCAAGATGGAGATGCTTATTCTATGGTGTCGATGATGCCGGAACCATCGTCGACTCCGCAAGCAGCCGAGAACAAGATCGACGCCGAAACGGGTACGAGATGATATGTTAAATCCAACAACAACCTAACTTGCAAGGCAAATAAACTCGAAAAGTCATAAATTTCAATCATTTCAGCTCTTCATATTCTAACACGCATGCGCCTGATCCTTTGGTTTAGATGCACAAGAAGCGAAATGACACATTCCATGTTGAATGGCTAAGTGCTTGGTGACTGGTAGATGGGACACACCTGCACATGGAACAAGGAAACAGTTCGACGAACTTGTTAGGATAGAGTGGCTTATATGAGTATTGTTGAAAAGGCACTTTTCAGCTACTCTATAGGACGCGCCCCTGTAATGTCAACGACTTGGGATGTTGCGGGATAAGAAGGAAGGCGAAGATCGTACTTAGCATCCAACGCGGAATCTACAAAGCGCCCGCCGAGCCAGTGTTTGGCACCCGAAAAAAATCTTGCACCACTTTTTGGTGCAGTAAGCGAAATCAATACATCTGGCATAAATGACTTGGCCAACTCAGACTCCTGTGGCCCAGCATCCACATTCCACGACGACGGGATGTCGACACTTACCACAGGCACCTTGGTGCTTGGATTTCGCTGCGCCTGAACTAAATGCTCCAAGGCAGATCGGAATGGCTCACGAGGTTCCCCGTGGAAAGAGAACCCGAATATAGCATCGAGCACAACTTGCGAATCCTGCAAAAGAGTGCCTGGGAGTTGGTCTACCTCCGAAAACTCAATGTTTAGATTTTGAAGCTGCTGAACGAGTCCATGAAACAGCGGTGCATCTTTTCTCTTTGGATACCAGATAACCGGAGTATATCCGAAATGCTTCAGATGACGTGCAGCTACAAGGCCATCGCCGCCTTGATTGCCGGGGCCACATGCCACAAGCACACGCCGATAGCCTGCATGAGGAGGATAACTTCGATATACGGCCTCTGCACAAGACAAACCTGCCAGCTCCATCAGCTGGTCTATACTGAAGCCCCCCGCAGGGGACATCAAGTCTCTGTCAATTTGCTGTGCCACAGCAGCTCCTAGGAACCGTAAGAACATGACGACGGATCCAGGTTGACTTTGTGGTCCTAAGTGGCCCTTGCACGATTCATTACATAATCGTGACCGCATTAGTCTCGGCCTCATCCGAAATTGTATGTTAGTTTGCGAACACGGCGTCACATCAAAGGTTCAAGAAATGTATAAATTGGAGATCCTTTCATGACGCTGTACTACTACTTGAATAGTGTCTACCATGATCAAGTGTCTTTTCAAGATACTGGAGGGTATTATCCTCTACCTGTATGAATTTATACAACTGTTCATCAGTGTCTTCTTCTCGCCGCTCCCCCCCACAAAAGACTCGCCTCGAATCGGACACGTGGCAGTCATAGGTGCAGGTATCACTGGTATCTCTACTGCAGCTCACCTACGGAGCCATGGATTTGAAGTTACAATCTTTGACGAATCCCCTGACATTGGTGGCATCTGGCGAAGAGTGAATTCGACCAGCAATTTACAAATCAACTCTCTTTTCTATCGCTTCCATCCGCTTGCATTCTATCGTTCGTTTTACCCGTTCCGTGACGAAATCCTCGCCCAGCAGCACAAGGTTTTGACGACATACGGCCTTGACAAGTGCATCCGTTTCAACACGCGCGTAACCAAGATTGAGCGTCATTCCTCATCGTCATCTCAAGACAGCAAAATTGGTGGTCCCTCCCGCTGGATCGTTAATGGAAATAAGTCTGAAGTATTCGACGGTCTCGTTGTAACGATTGGCACATGTGGAAAGCCGCGCATCATCTCTTTGCCGAACCAGGATCAGTTCAAGGGCAAGATCATCCACTCTTGCGAACTTGACGATTTGGACTATACTGGAAAGTCTGTTGTTGTGATCGGCGGCGCTGCAAGTGGAGTCGAAGTTGCCGAAACAGTTGTGGCTAAGGGTGCCAAAAAAGCCACGATTCTTGCTCGCTCAGACAAGTGGTTTATCCCGCGCAACGTCATTCTGGATTCATGCCTCAGCATGTTCCCTTACATTTTCAAGACTCTCACCACACTGGTTCCCGAACAATTGATCCGTCGTCTGCACTATCGTGACTTGGAGGAAAAGATGACGCCCACTTTCCCCTTGTACAGCTCTACGCCTGTGGTTAACAACGCATTTTTCCGTCTTGTTCGTCAAGGCTCTGCAGACTATCACCGTGGTGAAGTGACAAGTGTTAAATCGGATGGCTTGGAGTGGAACTACCGCTTGCGTAGCCAGCGCAAAGGTGAAGAAGGTGAGAAGAAATTTATCAATGCAGATATTATTGTGCTTGCTTCTGGTTATCATCGCCCATCCATGGACTTCTTGCCTAAAGATCTCTTCCCTGATGGCTATTCCAGCCCTAATATGTATCTCCAGTGCTTCCCTGTCCATGATCCAAGCATTGTGTGTACCAACGCGACCTATGTCGATGGGTTTGGATCCGTGGGAAGTCTTCACATTGGAATATACGCTCGTTTGTTGGCTCTTTTCTTACGCCGACCAGAGACTCGCCCCAGTTCACAATTCATGCGATTTTGGGTGGATACTGTTCGAATCTTCAAGAGAGGCTTCTTCGGTGGTCCACTGGAATTCTTTACCTATCCAGAGGTATGCATATGGCTTGCGGCATGTATGCTCCAATGTCCCGAACGGATACCTTATTTCTTCTTTGTAATGTTTGGATTTGGGGAATGGTACGTCGCCAAAGACGGCAGCTCTCGATTCCGTTACCCGATTATGAACTTCTGGAGTAGGATTATGAAGCAGCTTCATCGCCTCCCGTTGGAGCGTCCCCAATTTTATATTCCAGGTCCACAGCAACGTGTATAATCTCTATCACCGCTTAATTAAAATGTAGTTAGTACAGTGTACTGGTTTAATTTGAGTCCTCTATCTAAAGGAGTGGCTGGCACCTTGTCTTCGTGCCATGGCTCGCACTTACTTCTGCTGCACACAGTACTGTTGTTGGGGAGTGAAGAAAATTTACATTCAAATGAGCGGAAATTTACGAGCGACCTTGAAAACATTTGTAACGCTTGATAATTAAATAGTGTATGCACTGCTAAACAAAATTGGTGGTCTTAAAGGCTGAAACGTCATATGCATCGATTCGAGAGAAATATTGTACAAACAAGAAACATTGCTTCGCACGTTTCAATCACTTGTTCCAAAGTAGAAAGGCGTCGAAAGATAGCGATGCGTCCGCACACAATAGACTAGAAAAGTCAATAATTAAATGAAAAATTAACAGAAATCGTACGACCCATCGGCGCAAAATGATTTCTTGTTCAAGACGGCTGATTTTGGGCGGCAGGGATACCTGACAATAACTTTCTCACAGAATCAGATCCTGGGAGAATTTTTGAAGTTGCATCTTTTGTTTCTAATAAGTCAAGCCTCTGGTTACGAACGCTGACCTGAAGCTCCCGTCGGCGACAGGATTTGGCAAACAAAAGGCCGCAAGCATTGCAAAGCGTCCTTGGGCCAGCTGGGCCTTTACGCCACTCCGGTGTTGAGGTCGTGTGACAAGCATGACATACATTATTCTCCATCCCTTTTGAGCGATTGCGTGATTTTCGAGGCTTTGACATTTGCTTGGAATGAGTTGATGGTGATTTTATATTGCTGAGCGATCCCATATAGGCGTTTCGAGCCGGTTTATGATTGATATGCGAGTAATACGTATTGGAAGTAGTTTGTTTGTCAGAATGAGATTGCAACATATCAGCACACTCTTGCTTTATTTCGTCGTCAGGTAAGTCCTTTGAAGACAAATTTTGGTGAATGCTCTCAGTGTAGCGGGGACGAATTTTTGAACTATGCTCCAAGCCCGCAGGCACGGTATAATGAAACTGGAACTTTCCATTCAAAGATGGTGGCGCTTCACTTCTAAGTGAAGATACATTTGCATGCCATGCAAAGCGCCTGTTCGGTTCAAGTGACGCATCCATGGGCTCGAAGGCACCGGAGACCAGGCACTTTTGACATGTGAGTGGTTCCAGTCTGACATGCTTGAAAGTTTCCATGTCCAGTTTTCCCAGGTCTTCCCTGTCAGAAGAATTGTGCATGGGGTAAATCTGGAATTTCCGTTTCTTTTGTGATGCATCAAAGCGTAGTAGTGCTTGCCTCACGGCCAGCGTGTCCACTGATGTTAAACTGTGCGACTTTTTATACAGTCCAGAGTGAGAGGCAGCCGGTGGGTCGTTTGTTGGGTCCTGCTCAGATTCAGAGAACAAGCCACAAGGGTTAGTTGTCGTAGGATAAGAGCCCCTCGGAAAAGTCACAGCTCGTTTCAGCGGAGGTGGCAAACGATAATTACCATTGGCTGATTGCTGCAACAATTGGTTGACGGGAGGGAGATTCGCCACAGTTTGGTTAGAAGCTTTCTCAGCCACCAAAGGGATACGGTCATCTCTGGCAACATAGTACTGCTGTTGACGACAAGACTGAAGTGGTGACGGCATCACTTCCAATTATTCGGGTCTTACCCTACAACAATCAACACCGAGACAACAAGCGCACCAAACTGGCTACCTCTGCAGTCAGCTTAAGATATAGGTGGGACCTCAGATAGAGGTAATGTCAAAAACAGAACCTGCCAGAACCGAAGAGGCAACACACGATTGAAGAGGCCACTCGGTCTATAGGTGGGTGTTAAAACGTCCTTAGAATTTGGACAGCCCTTGAGTTTTGAAAACCCTATCCTAAGTCGTGTTTGCACAAAATTAAACCGAGCCACAACTGCAGAATAAACCGTATGAGAGAACCAATATGCAAACTTGTTATCGGACTATAATTATATGTACAAGCTTAACGCCACCGACTGTGCGAGTCAAGTTAAGCCGTCACAGCCCAATTAAACTTAGTAATCTGGCTTGACTTGGTTGACCAGCATCAAGATTGCAACAAATCAGCACACATTTAATGAAACCCTAACACCCTTGCATGTGACTAATCTTTCTACACATGCCGTCCATACCGGCGAGCGGAATAACGAGATCGGTTCCTTCAAGTCCCTTCCCCTTTCTCCCGAGGAGTGTCACATGATGTACATGGCGGCTGGTATGTCAAATGAGTCTTTCTAACGTTTAGTAACATACAATTTAGAGCTTGACATATGGATATAATCCAACGTAGATCTTCCAAGATCGGCGTCAATTGATCGTGCGCTGGCCAGCCAACGAATACGAGTGACGAGATTCGACTCATGGTGATGGAGTTCGTAACATCAACGATTTCAGAGTATGAGCGTTGGTCGTTTGTGATGGGATGGTACGAAAACACGCTCATTAGATGACTTGGCTGACACAGGTGAGGGTTTCGTATGTATATTATTGATGTTCTCGGGAAATTCGGAGGTTGACACGGTATCTGTACGGCTGGTTGAAAATAACAGTATTGCTTGCTGGGTAATTGTCTACACACCGTGAGTCTTCTTCGTCGTACCGAATACTTACGCCGTGCCTTGCTCATCATTGTTGAATTCATTTGCCTTACACATGATGCTGATCGATGCTTCTGCGCATATAATATGGATCAACTACACTTGATTGCGCTTTATAGGCTTTCCCTGTATTCAGTCAAATTCAAGAAAACTATGCTCTTAAATCGACTGAAGGCATTTCTATCTGGTTTATCCTGATTTGGCTGGGAGGCGATGCATTCAATTTGTTGGGAGGAATTCTTCAAAATGTCCTTTTCACTATGGTGTGTTTGATGCACTACGGCATTTCTTTTTTTCTAACCTAAAGATAAGTTTGGCTGGCTATTACTGCTTGTGCGATTTAATTCTTATTTGGCAATGGTGGTATTACAGGAAGTACTACAGCAATGGAAAACTAATTCAAATGGATGATGACGAGGCCGGTGGTGGAGCTCCGTCTGAAGAAACGCCACTTGTCTATCGTCGTGATCGGCGGGAGTCAAACTCAATCATCTCAGCGTTGCGTCATCTTGGCCACGCCGTCGATAATGCCATAAACATCTTCTCGCCTTACCAGCTGGCACTTATCAAGTACACTTTGACAACAATTTTTGTGCTTATCACTGCAGTTGTGGCATATCATACGGCGGATAATGCATCAGTCTATGTAAATGCATTGAAGAGCGTGGACACGCCCAATACACAGACTATGACGCTTCGCTGGGATGCACAGTTGCTTGGTTGGCTTAGTGCGCTCCTATACCTGTCTTCGCGGATTCCCCAAATTTTTAAAAATCAACAAACTAAGTGCGCTGGTTTAAGTCTTGCGCTTTTTATTTTTGCCGTTGGCGGGAATGTGACATATGTATTGTCGATTCTGCTCATGGATACATCGTCAGGTTATTTGATTGAAAATGCAAGTTGGATTGTTGGCAGTGTCGGGACCATCTTTTTGGATTTCATCGTTTTGTACCAATTCATTAAGTATGCACCTGACCGCCGCCGCATTGAAGCTGGCTATCCACATCACTTGTAATACCCTTAATCGTATCGTAACATTGATTTAGTCACTACAAGCGTACAAAATTAGGCACAGGGTAGTTAATTCGGCGTTATGGCGCGTGCGATATGCCCGACACGTGGCGGACGGTCCACACGTAATAAACATGAAGAAATGAAATCGCAGAAGTGATGACAAAAGTCATTCATTAACGCATTGTTTGACCGCGGCGCAATATTACACTTTGTGCGACGGATTAGACCGTGACAGGAAGGGCTGCTCTGCCCTATTCGACACCTAACTCTGGTCAGCACGGAATCTTTGGCAGATGGCTGCTACATATGCAAATGATGTGACTGATCAAGACTACTCGCCCCTCCTGGTCGAGTTCCCAGAGTCTCCACGGATTCGCTACACGCATAAATATTCAGAGTCAGACGATGAGCATTATGGATGCCCTTCTGACGGCGAGGAGGGACTGGGAGATGAGATTGAGCCAAACTGCAATTCTTATCCCAGCACGATTTCCAAAAGGGATGATGACCAACCGCTCGCAGACGCAGAGTCTGTGGATGTGCTAGCTGCACATGATCGGATTGTCCGGCACGAAAAAGCCAGACAGAATAACGTAGCACTTATGATTCTTGAAGGAAAGGTTCCTGCAAGCAATCAGTCTCAATCGATTCAGCGCAGCCGCAGTATGCCACACCGTCGAAAACAGGGGACTCGTGTGCAGCGCGCAGAGCGATCGCCAAAACCGCCTACTTATCCTGGGCTGCAGCGGTCGAGACCTTCAACTCTGGAGCCAAAAATACACCCAACATCTTCTTTGACGCAGGCAAATATGCCCTCATCAGCAGGTATAGCAACTGGGTCGCGTCGTGCCGTCACAGCTCCGATACAGACACGAAATATCACTGATACTTCCTACGATGTCAATACACCGCATTTGGGGTGGGACAAACAAATGAAATCTGTGCAAGCAGCTATGGCAAAAATGGATATACAGTCACCAAGTCAACGTGTAGCTCAAAATGCTGTGCGAATTTTCTTACAAACAACGCAAAAGTACTTGGTCGTCCCAATGCATGAGAAAACAGTCGTTTGGAATGCGCTCCAGTATATATTTGCGCAAGGAGGGGTTCCAACTTCAATGGGTGCGCACAATAATTGGGCTATATTTGACGTTTTGCCTGATTTAGGCCTGGAACGTCCGTTGCGAGAATATGAGCGCTTATATGAGGTTTCTCGTGCACGCGGATCTGGTACAGGATTTTTTCTTGTCAAGATGGTGGATTGGCCAGAACTATTGCGTGCTGCGTCGATACCATCTTTTTCCTCAATCCTGGGTGGATTTGTCTCGATTCAAGCTGAAGATGGATGGACGCGGCGTTGGCTTGAGCTTCGAGAACATGCGATATTTGTTGCTAAGTCAGAGACAAGCAAACCAGATGGCTGCATATGTTCGATGTTGGATGTGGATATATATTTGGGCGACCCACAACGTAATACAGGGCCGAAAGGCTTTTCTTTTGCTTTGCGAACTCAAGGTTCACATGCAACCACCTTGCTTCTTGCCGCACAGTCAGATGAAGCAGCGCATAATGACTGGTTTAAAAACATATATCGCGCTCGATCATATGTGCTGTGCCAGGAACGGCCGGATTTGCTTAAAGCGGCGAGAGCAGTTGAACGTACAGAACAAAAAGTCGCATCTATCAGACGTACTAAAAGTGTCCGAAAACAAGCGGCACTTCAAAGAAGCAATGTGGCTCAACACTCACGAGCATCTTCCCAATCTAGTGCTCCTCTTATTCAAAATGATGCATTTCATATGCAATTTGAAAGGGGCAGCCTGCTTGACTCTATGGAACGTTCAAAACCCATACATTAAGAAGTACTGTAATATTTTTATCAACTTGTGACAACATTTTGTAACTTGTTTCGAACACGCACGGCTTATGAGAGTGGAGACAGGCCGTCATTCGCGATAGGGCTGAAATCTCTCAAAATATGTCATAATTCAGCCTAGTTATTGTCCTGCTGAGTAAATCTGAATACGATGAATATGGTCAGGACGTTTCGTGTCATAGTGAGGGTGAATACCATCCCGGCTAGGGAGACGCGTCTCTAGTCTTTGGTGCATGAGCCTGCGCGTGTGCTTACATTCAGCAGCATGCGTGAGACGAATTTTATTTTCTTGCAATGAGATCAAGACATATCATTATCGACCAAAGTACGCGAACTCATGGACGCGAGTTGCAAAACAAGGCATGGTAAAAAGATGGGCCACGACGTTGCCATCAGCAGATTTAGATCACGAAGCTAGCACGACTGATCAGAGCACCTCCGATAAAAGTCTTGACGCACCCAGCAATCCTGTAGGTGTTCAGCTACTTGAGCGCCAAGTGCACCGGCAGTTATTTCCTCCAACATCCATGCAAATACCTGTGGTGGATGAACCAGCATTGAACGTTTGCCAAGATCATTTACGGCGACATGACTTGCATGCATCTAAAGCTTCGCATTTAAGGCCTACTTCGTTTGTTCTGCCGCCATTACAAGGCAAAGATCTGGGTGAACACTTTTGGACCATTGGACGTCAGTCGGTTCATCCCTGGCTAGAGTATGCAGAACGGCTCTCTACGGCGCAAATTCCAGCGCCACCGGTGGCTGAAACGGACGTTGATACTTCAAAACACTGGGATCCACAAAGTTGGCTTGCTCTTGATGATACACTTCGCGCAAGCGTGCCGCTAAAACCAGCGACTTTCTGTACAGCTCATGGATGGACAAAGTACCCATTTTTGCGCACATCGGAGGGGGAAATAGCGGGTTTTGGAGAACCAGTACAAGTCCCGTATCCTGATGAGCAGGACTCGGCGTTAGTCTTTGATGTTGAAGTCCTGGTCAAAGTCAGTCCGTATCCGGTCATGGCTGTGGCCGTTGGGCAGCATGCGTGGTACTCGTGGTTAAGTCCATGGCTTGTCCAACAGGGACCAAGACATCAAAGTCCTGCGCACTTGATTCCAATGGGACCAAGAAAGACAAGTGCTTCGGTACCGCGTCTAGTCGTGGCCCACAATGCAGGCTTCGACCGCGCTTGTGTGTTAGACGAGTACTCCCTGCACGCGTCTAAGATCCGTTGGCTTGACACCATGAGCTTGCATGTGGCTACGAACGGCATTTCATCGCCACAGCGAGCGGCCTGGACCGAGCATACTCGGGTAAGAGCTATACGGCGCCTTAACAAGTTATTTGCCGCACAACGTGTTGAAGAAGACACGCGGGAGCAAATCCGCAAGTTGCTGGGAGCAGGAAATCTCGACGATAAAGCATTGTCTGAGTTGCGCATGCAACAACTGAATGACATTGCCGAAGAGGTACAGGAATGTCTGAGCGAGAACATACATGGACTCAATACATCTCTCGGTTTGGACAATCCACTGTTGCAGACGGACGATGACCACAATCAGGTGCTATGGCAAGATGTTACATCACAGAATTCCTTAGCGGATGTAGCTGCACTGCATTGTGGCATCCACGTGGACAAGGGGATTCGGGATGTGTTTCTATCCAGCACATCCCGAGAAGAAGTAGCCGCGCAACTACCATTACTGCTCGCCTATTGTGCGTCGGATGTAAGCACGGCATTTTCTGTCTTTACCAAAGTGTGGCCTGCTTTTCGCCGCAATTGTCCACACCCTGCGACGTTGGCGGGGGTATTGGGACTAGGAAGTACGTTTCTGCCATTGGATGCGACCTGGACAAACTACCAGCAACAAGCAAAAGCGAAGTTTGACGAAATGAATGCTAACGTCGTAACTACGCTGAAAAAGCTAACGTATGATCTTGTTGAGGCAGGAATCCAAGACATTGATCGGGCATGTGAAACACCGGCAAAGGACCGATGGTGGGAGACGGACCCTTGGTATAGCCAGTTGGACTGGTCGCCCAAACGACCCAAAACTCTTGATGCATCGGCATTTGTACCGGCTTGGTGGCGAGATCGCGTGGCGAATGCAAAGACGAAACTTTCCGCGCGTGTAAAGATTGTGCCGCAGCTGCTGCAGCTACAGTGTGATGGCAATTGGGTTGTGATGGATGGAAAACGCTGGGCCATGCAATGTGGCAAAGACATTGTGGAATTGCCAGGCTCTCCTCTTTCGCAGGCTGTGCGCAAGAAACACGTCATCACTAGCGGAGGGGGAGCGTTGGCTGAGAAAGCACTAAATGCTGTCTTGATGAGCTCTTGCGACTCGGATAGCATTGTACGAGAGCTTGCTTTGATGATTCGCGATCAGGGACACCGTGATCAGCCGGGCTTGACACAATTAGACTGGACGCCCGTGCCATACCACGATCCAGCCGCCCAAGCTCCTTGGTGGCCTAAGTGGTATTGGGACCTATATGATGCTCAGGCTCAAGATGTGGAAGTGACTATCCGGACCAAAATAGCGCCGATTCTGCTGAAAATTGCTTGGGATGGTGCACCGATCTTCCGGAGTCGTGAACATGGCTGGGTTTACCGACGGACGCACGCTCATCCAGGCGATGCAACACCTCTTACATTTTCCCACGCGGCTGACACGGCTCTATCACAAGGTATATTCTATAAACTGCCACATGTGAACGGCGATGGAAGCAATGTAGGTAATCCGTTCAGCAAGGGATTTCTGCCGTACTTTGAAAATGGCAGACTGCGAAGTTTGCATCCTAGTGAGCAAAGTGCCGAAGCTGCACGTGCAGCGCTGGAAATGAATGCTCAGTGCAGTTATTGGATTAGTGCACGCGATCGCATTGAGAAACAGATGGTCGTCTGGGATGGCGAAGCAGACACCTGTATGGGATTTGATGACACGCAAATGCGAAGAGGCATGATCTTGCCCCAGGTCATTACGATGGGCACTGTGACGCGCCGAGCGATTGAGAAAACGTGGCTTACTGCCTCTAATGCGAAGAAAAACCGGATCGGTAGTGAGCTAAAATCAATGGTGAAAGCATCACCAGGCTGGAGTATTGTCGGTGCAGATGTCGACAGTGAGGAGCTGTGGATCTGTAGTGTGATGGGCGATGCGCAGTTTGGTATTCATGGCGCTACAGCGATTGGCTGGATGACGTTGGAAGGCTCAAAAGCACAAGGGACGGACCTGCACAGCAAGACGGCTTCGATTCTTGGCACAAGCCGTGACCAGGCTAAAGTGTTCAACTACAGCCGTATTTACGGTGCCGGCATTCGGCATGCGATGCAGCTCTTACTCAAGGCAAACCCGAGTATGCCTGTCGATGAGGCCTCTCGGCGGGCGAAGCAGCTGTATGCTGCCACAAAAGGCCAGAACACGCGCTCCCAGAAATACTTTGGGCGCCGATTCTGGTACGGGGGCACAGAGAGCTTTGTATTCAACAAGCTGGAGGAAATTGCCCTGAGTGAGCAGCCTCGCACACCCGCTTTGGACTGCGGGATCACCGCTGCGTTGTCCAAGCAATTCCTCCCGAAGACGCGCGGTTCCGCGCAGCAGGACTACATGCCCAGCCGTATCAACTGGGTTGTTCAGTCCAGTGGTGTGGATTATCTACATTTATTGATTACGTCCATGACGCATCTTTGCAAGACATATGATATTGAAGCACGATTCATGCTCAGTGTGCACGATGAAGTCCGCTACCTGGCGCGGGATTCAGACAAGTACCGCGCTGCTCTTGCGCTACAGATCGCGAATTTGTGGACCCGCTCCATGTTTGCATTCAAGCTCAACATGGGGGACGTGCCTGAGTCTTGCGCATTTTTCGCGGCAGTGGACATTGATCATGTGCTACGTAAAGAAGTCGATGACCCATGTGTGACCCCATCGCAATGGGAGCCAATCGAGCCAGGTGAGTCGCTCGATATTCATACCATCCTGGAGCGCACGAATGGCTCGCTCTTCCGCGATGGACGTCCCATGCCCCGGCCGTCTAGTGAGCTGCATGAGTCGCCTGCATGCACGCAGGACCCCGGCTGGCCAGCTTACGTGCCATCGACGCAGCAACACAGGTGTCTCGGTGAGGCGGGTCTTTTGTACTTGCAGGCACAGGCATCAGCTGACATTGACGAAATTCGCGCATTGCACAATCGACTGCAGCGTCGACATGCACGTCATCCACAACCTAGGAGGCAACGAGCCACGTTATTACATATGCCATCCGTCCGGACAGTAACTACGAGCGCGGACAAATCAGCTCCCGCGCATCAACGTCTCCAGCAGCATAGCACGCGAAAAACACGGCAGATGGAATCTTTGTTGGCTTTGGAGGCGATGTTGCCAAAGAAACAATCGCATCGAGATCCGAAACGAAAAAAACGGAAGAACCAGGTTCGGGCTCCCATGTCCAAGAGCCGGAGTCGAGGCTCTCCGCAGCCTAAGTCAACCAGGCCGATGCATCTTTCTGGCGCTCTTTTGCCGCCCTCATTGTTTAACAAACCCATGCTTCGATACAAGCCGTATCAACCAGCACAAATGAATATGATGATTAGCTCTAGACGTCGTGCGCGCAATAAGCGATTGCAGCGCTGGGACGAAGTCCAGGAAATCAAATTCTTAGCTGAGACAGAGGCTCAGGCTCGCGTACGAGATGGATTCTTCGACCGAGTAAATGAGTGGTGTAAGTCCGACACGCAACTCGAGTGGCTGACATACAGACGAGCGATATGCGCCCTATGAGCAAGAGCTGCTCGCACAGTTTCAGCGCGAACGAGAACGCGCTCAAATGGTGTTTCCACCCGAGCTGCTACGCCGGGCTAAAGAGGCTCGACGCGCAAAGCATGCATACTTTGTCAAAAGGAAACGGCGGCACATGCGGCAGCAAGTGCAGATGGCGTCCTTCGATCATGATACCCAGACAACAACATCATAACTTGCTATGCACTATCTTCGACGGCGCCATCGTCTTCATCGCTCATTGAATAGGGTATAGACTTGAGCTCTTTGGCTCGTGAAGCGCGCCATCGTGGCGGCGGCACAGGACCATCGTACTCCAAGGAAGGCAAGCCGTACGCTTGAGAATGGAAAGTACGTCCCGCATAGGTTGCCGGACCGGCCGACGGTAACGTCGCGTGACTATTGTTGGCTTCACGAGTTTGTGAAGCATTGAGACGGAAGAATGACAGTGTCGAGTTTGTTGCACCGACCACAATCGACAAGGTAAGCAGGGAAAAAAGCTTGCGCATTAGCACGGATATCGCGTATACATACCATGGTTTTCCAGCTCACGACATCGACAAATCCATTCAAAATTTCGGCAAATGTTTCAGCTGTGACTCGTGCACGGCCAACGACGGTGGGATCGCGCGATGCGCATCGCTTCCATGCGTCACAAGCCTCAGCAAGCACGGGCGCTTGCAGCTCAGTACCGCACCGGTTGGATGTGTAACGCACATTACACGTGGAGATCTCGCCCAAGTAGTCTGCCAAGTTAGATCAAATGTCACGCTCACTCGCTGCAAAGTGAGGCTACATACCTAGCTCGTACTCGCGCACCTTTTGAGCGACATCGTGCTGGATCGTCCATACAACATTAAAGAGTAGGTACAAGAAAACGAACAAAATGCTAGCATTGAACAGCACTTGTGCGTACGTCAGTAAGGTCTCGGGCCGCTGCAGCAACGAGTAGGAAGGGCGTTTCGACCGCGCGCCACGTACTCGATCCAGCTTCTCGCTCGACTGAGTAATAGCATCAGCCTTAACAAGAGGGCCAGACTGCTGCTTGTCTTTGGAAGCAGAGGGTGCAGACTCGTCTGTTGCCGGCATCGCGTCAGAGCTGTGAGCCTGAGTCTGCTGCGAATGGACTGCAGTCGTTCCGCCACATGGCAAGGAGGAGCCTGTTGACGGTGACGGATGTGCTGCCGCAAAATGTGGGAGAACTCCTGATAGTGCTGTGTGACTTTTTTCGATGGGCATGGCAGTGAAGGATGGCAAGTCTGTGTCAATATCCATAAGCGATGCATCTGGCGATGTCATGCTCAAGTCAGGCACAGATCCTTGCGATGGATCATCGAAAATAGATGCTTCGTATAAGCCCAAACTGGCACATGTCTTTTCCAACGTACGCTTGCGTGGACCCAGCTCTGTAATGTCCATGGGTGCCTGCGTCCCCCTTTGGTACGCTGCCATGAGCCCAATCGAACCAACTCTATTAACAGGATTAAAAGAATTCCTCCATCTTCGCCCACATCTACCCACACACTACAACACACAGAACTCGCACGATTCCCTCCAGTCCAACAACAAACACACACACACATACAACACACGCGCAAACGAACCTGGTCGGCTGCACCTAACGCGGCCGCGGCCCAACACTGTCCACTCACACACGTTCGCCGCACTTCTGACATGTTGTGTGTCTCACGTGATCAGAATGATCACACTCGCAAAAGCACATGTGGTGAGCCTCTCAGGCCCCCCCACTAGTAAGAAAAGGCGCGCCACGCACCGACCACCGACGACTTGCCGCCGTCATGCCGCGGAACCTGCTGTGCCCGCCAATGCGGTTCGGCACGGTAGCATTTCCCCTGCCTGCTCAAGACTCAGACTCCGACTCAAGTTTAGGACCGTCATCGTCGTCTCGCGTGACTTCGTTTTCCGAGTGCGTGTATCGTGGCGCATACCCCAAGCCGCGAAATCTGCGGTTCCTTGAGACTCTGCATCTTCGTACTATAATCTCGCTCACACCCAAGCCTATTACGGATGACGAATCTCTCGAAGCATGGTCCAAATCGCAAAATGGCGGAGCTGGCATTCACGTCGTGCATGTACGAACGGAAAAGCCGAAAGAAGATTCTGGCGGCTTGACGCGCGAGGGTGCAGCTCGTGCGCTCATGGAGGTGCTGAATTCTGAGAATCTCCCCTTGTATATCCATTGCCTGGACGGCGTCGATGTAACGTCCACGCTCATTGCGTGCCTGCGGAAGATTCAAGGCTGGAAGGAGCCAGCCATTCATGACGAACTGGCTCGTGGCGTCTATGCATCGACTTCCAAGTCAGCCGGCCCCAAAGAGTCAGCACCGAAGCATCTTTTGCAGTTTGTCGAGCGATTCGGCCAACCGGATGGTGTACTGCTCCCCCAGCGAGATCGGATTCCTGGCTGGGTCTGGCCGCGTATTAGTGTGCATCTCATGTCGCACGATACTTGGGATAGCCGACCAGCGACAGTGCGTCATCCTACGCTTGACATCCACTTTGAGCGTAGCGAAAGCTACATTGCATCGCAGCAAGCGCGCTTCGGTGCCGTGTGGGCTGTCTTTGACCATAACCGCTCACGAACACCCAGTTTGCTCTCTATATCCGACAGTTCTGAAGGAGTTGCGCCCGACATATCACTGGGCAGCGTGAAACCTAGTCCTGTGCCTGAGAGGCAACAGATGTACCGTCGGTTTTCCGACTTTACGCACGAAAAGCCTATGCGCGCGTTTCTCGGACAGCGCGACAGAGATATGGAGCAGCCGTCAGACATGTGCGCGTTCATGTCCGTGGACGATCAGGACCTCCGAACACCACGGGCCAAACCGCAATATGTCGAGGGCGATGTGCCCCCTTTGATCGGGCTGGATCTCCGCACACACAAAGCTGTGGCTGCGCGAGCAGCTGAGACAGATGCATTAGCTGGTGGTGCCGTATCTCCCGATGAACGAACGCCATTGGTCGTTGCTCAAGATGCGCAAAAGCATCGGAAGCCTGAGGCATTTCAAACCGAGGAGCCGGATGACATTCCTCCGCTAGGCCTTTCGCCGCACAACGCTATGGTGGGCGAAGACAATGATGACCGTATCGTAGACCTGGTTGACGATACGGAAGAAGAGTGTGATGATATGGTCGATGATGCGGAGCAAGAGGAGCCGAGTCTTGCTCTCCAGGCACTCAACTTGGAGGGGTACTGAACGTTTGTAAAGGTAATATAACGAATGAATGTACTATAGGAAAAAAAAGAAATCGATAGTAGAAACGAGGGTAAGAAACAATGTCTAGCCCACAGGTTCGCCATGGACGCGTACGCGATAGAGGCATGTGAAGTCACGCAAACCATGGTTGCTCAGGATATTGAACTGAACCGTGCGGAAAGCCAGTCCAAGAGAGCCTACAGCGTGGCCCACAGGGAATGTCTGAATTGGTGGAGACCCAGCATGCGCCTCATACACAAACGAGCCTAAGAATACATGTGATGGTGAAGGAGGCACGGGCGCTGGCTCATCCGACCATGCCTGCGATAAGCGCCACTGTTCCACACGCTCGCGGTCCTGACTTGTCTCGGCAATGCCCCAAACCTCGATTTCTCGAGGCGCAGACGCTAGTCCGTCGAGTGAGAGAACAGCCGGCACATGATCCACAGTGATAGCTTGTACTTTGATGCGCCGCACTAGCTGGACGCCCAACTGTCCGTGCGAGCCCGAGAACGGCCAGCACATGCCAGGCGAAGTATCATGGTGCAAAGCCACAACAGGCATGCGGCCTCGCACGGTGTACGATAATGAATCTGCACCACGAGTACCAAATCTCAAAGGCAGCGGCACCAGATACGAAATCATTGACGTAAAACTGTGTACATTAGTGCCTTGAACGCGCACTTCATGCGTCGGACTCGTGAGACTGGGAATCACCCGTGCTCCTGCTGAGTACTGAGCGTAGTCAGCACGCCCAATCTGGTCGGCAGCAAAGACGGCAAGCGCTGCATCGATGAGCTCTCGAACCTGATCAACCTGCAGTTCTGAACCTGTTTCATCATGTCTCAATGCGTCTTGCTGCTCCATAAACGACTCTTGCTGTTTCCGCACTTTCTCCAGTACATCAGACTCAAGGCCATGTACGTGCTCGTTGAAACGAGTCGTCAGTTCCATCTTGGCGCGAGAAATTTCGGCCTCCATCAGGTCGAAGAATGTCGTTTTGTCCAAGAACATAGACGTGTCAGGATCAGCACGCGCCACGTGAGAGAACAGCTCCTCCAACTCATTCCTATGCTCAGCCAGGAACACGTGCCAGGGAGGTATAGTGGTATCATCGCCTCCAGCGCCTCTTGGTGAAGGCATAACCTTACGAAATTCATGCCAAAAAGCAGGATCAATGCGGATCTGTTTAGAGCGTGCATCATACCTAACAGGCAAACGGTCAGGCACGAAGTCGCGAAGCGGCTCAAAGGCACGCTTCGCCTGTAATGCAGCTTCCGACGCTTCTGAGACTTGCTTTTCTGCACGAGCAAGTCTCTTCTCGAGCCCAGAGAGCTGATCATAAAGTGCGGCCAAGTTATCCTTTTTGTTTTTCGATTTCTCGCCTTGCTCGATGTGCTGCGACAGCATAGCTTCGATTCGCGCCTTCTCCGACTGCCACAGCGACATGCCTTCTGCGTGGTGCTTTTTCAATGAGCGCACATCACGTTCAAGAGAATCGAGACTCGAGCGCAGCAAGCCTTTCTGCTCTAAGCTAGAAAGTCGATGCATCATCTTCTCTTGGGATACACGCATCTCTTGTCCTACATCACCCACAGTTTGCCATACCTTGTTCAGCGCACCTTCCAAAACAGATATGCGTTCACGTAGTTCATCACCCGAGCCAGCCGACGACCATGGACGCGATTCAACAAGAGGATCATTAGGGGTTGGCAAGGAAACGAACTTGTGAACATTTCGATAAATAATGAAGAGTACTGCTATCACAAGGAAACAGCGGAAAAGGACAGTCCATACCGATGAAGATGAGGACAGGGAGAAGCCCGAAGCTGACTCAGACTGAGAGTCACCACGCGTGTTCTCCGGATGTATGTTCTTGTGTTTTTCGTCAGTTGAGGAGGAAAGAAACTCATCCCGCTTGGTTGAGTTTAAGACTGAACGGAATAGCCCCGGTACCTGCGGCGTCGGCTGAGCTTCAAACACAGGGTCATCCGCCTTCTCGAGCTCTGGCGTTGTAGACGGGGGATCGGCATCAGCCAATCCATCATGCTCCGAAGCGTGCTGCCTCCATTCTGACTCGACTCGTTCCATGAATTTATCCTCTTCAGCATAATCGTACCCACTCAGGTTAGAATTTTGAGTGGCACTGTGAACATACGACCTAGGCGTGTGCGGTGGACGTTGTGACCCACGAAGCAGAGAGCCCAGGCCGGAGAGTGAATCATCCACAGAAAGATCATTATGGTCTTCTTCGTATGGCCTGAGGTAGTAGCTGCTAACCTGGGATGGGTCGCGCGTGGAATACAGAGATGATGTCCAAGCTGATGTATCCATCGCGTTGGACTTGCCTCTTCGCCCCCGGCGACGAGACGAGTTGGTCAATCCCATATCAGGCATGCTCGCATTGCCAACAGACGATGCGCTCAGTCGTGCTGACCGCCGCAACGGCGAGGCTGTCCCCCCATTCACACTATTGGCAAAGCCAATGTTAACTTCATTGCGCATTGGGTTTAGACACGTTTCTAAGCGACTTCCCTGCCGCAATGTTACCAAACCGTGCCGTGTTAGCACCAATTGTGTGAGGCGGAGTGGACGCAACAAAACATGTCGGCCGAAACAGGCGCCCAACACAAATACGTGCGGCCTATGAGATTCCATGCAAGTAGTTGGTGTAACATGGTTGGTTGCGCAAGCAAGGCCATGACAACGCCATCCACGTTAAGCTCCGGTAACTAGCCTCTTTATGATAGGCAAAGAGGTTATATAAAGCGGGGCTTAGGTTCCGGGAACCTTGGCATCGTCAATCATCTTGGCTTTCTTGCACGACCTACAAAGATCTAACAGCTTCCTAATTTATTGCTTGTGAACTTTTGAAAGAGACGGAAATGTTGCGCCTACACGCTCGTCCTTCTGTTGTCTTGGTGGGAGCTGCCATGGCTATGGCTTACGGCTCCTATGTCATGAATTCTCGCAAATTTTCGCATGCTATTGCGTTACAGAACGGAAACCGTTTCGTGCCGGTGGAACGCAGTTGTGGTGGCCTTTGAGCAGGGCACAATCCTCACCGGTCGATTCGATAAAGATTTTTCAATGTCTTGAGGAGAAGTATGTCCTCATTTCTCCTGAACGAGAACTTGTGTTATGAATTATGATACTGTATGGTTATTGAGCACACTGGATGTGCTCACGAATCTAGTTACGACACTACTCAAACCTCCGATTACGACTCCGCATGCCATGAAGCGAGCACGGCTTGGCACTCTATTTCTCCTCATTTGGGTAGACAAGTTATGCGCGCGTGAGCTTTTACGATAGATCAGGCACGATTAAATAGAAAAGGCAATCGCATGAATCTTGCTTGAATGGCGACGCCATGAAGGCTCGTGCCTCCTCATGATAAATCTCTTCCGCTGTAAGGCACCGGGGTAAACCGTATTTTCATGTCACCCCGATCATCGCTACAGGCACGCGGGGAGAAAGATGACCTAAAATCTCGGCGCGCAGAAATTGTCGCAGTGCTTAGTCATGATTCGTGCACCCAATGCGCACGTTGCCAATTGCATACACCAGGACACCGGGTGACTGGTCGCATACGCATCAGGAGAATGCAAGTGACACTAGGACTCATCAAACCTACGGTGTGCGCATATCGACCTAACGTGCTTCGTGCATTGCGAAGAATTCAAGCACTGAATTCAATCGAGGTAGGACAAAAAAAAGAAAAATACATACTGATCCAAAGATTGTTCGCACGAAGTCAGTGCATTGGAACACGAATGATGCAGCGGCATTTTACGCGGAACATCAGGGCAAGTTCTATTATAACCGTTTGATTCTTGGCATGACATCGGGACCATCACTTGCCCTGGCATTATCTGGGCGTGATGCTATCCGAACTTGGCGAGAACTGATCGGACCGACGAAGGCATATCGTACAGCATGGGAACAGCCCCACACTCTTCGTGGAGAGTTCGGTTTGGGGGACACGCGAAATGGTTTTCATGGTTCTGGTATGTATGAAGTGCTTTGTTGACACAGATTCCATCGCATCAGCGCTGGCCGAACTGTCGTTGGTGTTTCCTGAGTGGAACGCGGGCACATGGCTTGGAGAAGCCAAACAAAAAAACGTAGAATGACATTTTTGAACATACTTGTGAACTTGAATAGAAAATCTGATGCAGCTCTAACTATCTACTCAATCTTGATCGAGTGCGTAGCGTTCTTCTCAATGTCCTCACCAAACACATTGATGTCCCACGGCGGGTCGTACGTGATAGGTACGTTGTAGCGCGTGTGCTTGGCTTCGGTGTAAATGTTCGAAATCTTCTGGTAGTCCTCATCCGAGAGGTCGATCTGAGCAAAGTTCGTCTTGATACGCGTCTCATTGACACTCTTGGGGATGACCGAGTAGCCACGGCGCACACCCCAGGCAATAAGGACCTGTGCTGGCTGAGCGTTATACTTCTTCGCGACTTCAATGACCTGAGGGTAGTCGTAGAGCTTCTTCTCGCCGCGTAGGTTGTTGCCCAAAGGCGAATAAGCTGTGATCAGAATGTTCTTCTGCTTGTGGTACTCAACCATATCGTCTTGAGGCAGCAGAGGGTGAGCCTCAATCTGGTTCACAGCAGGGGCAACACCCGTTGCCTTTGTAATGGCATCAATGTGAGCGGGACTGAAGTTTGAAACGCCAATCGACTTGACCTTGTTGGTCTTCTTCAGTTCGACCATAGCCTTCCAGGTGTCGACGAGCGACGTTTGCAAGTCAAGCTTGGCCTTGCCATTCTCCTGAGGAAGAAGAGTGTCAAAGTCACAGTCAAATGAAACGGGCCAGTGGATCAGGTACAGATCAAGGTATTCAAGACCCAACTCTTGCAGAGTCTGATCCAACGCTTTCTCGACGAGCTCTGGCTTGTGCGCGTTGTTCCACAGCTTGTCGGTGATGAACACATCTTCACGCTTAACAACGCTGGGGAAGACTTTCTTGAATGCAGCGCCAATTTCATCGTGGTTGCAGTAGATTTTGGCCAAGTCCAAGTGACGGTAGCCGGCCTTGATGGAGTGCTCTACGGCAGCACCAACTTCACCAGGTTGAGACAGCCACGTACCGAGACCAATTTGAGGGATCTTGTTGCCGTCGTTGAGGGTGAGGGTCTGTGCACGGTAAGTTTGACACGTTCATCCTTGTAATCCATACCTTGTTTTGAGACATGATGTCGAAAAGATAGGGTAGTAGATGGGTTGAACAGCCGCGGCTTGTTCATTTGTACCCCCCCACCACTACGCCGGGGCCGCCTAGCTACCCACCTACGTGGCGTCCGTGCGGGCCGCTGAGCTGACTGACGCTGACGTCATTTGAATTCAGGATGCAAGTGATGCGTGGGAGGACGGACATTTGAACGAATTGCTCGCACGTGGAGCGCTGGCGATGAGAACGACAGCGACACCCTCCACATGTGACTGCAAGCCCCAACGCCCAAGACAAGCTGACGAACTGGCAAACTGACTTGATATTGACAGCATGGGATTTCGCACGGGCTTTGTGATTGCAAGCGTGTGCTTTACGTACGGTATGTGTGAAGGTGGGGAGAAAGTCTCATGCAGAAATAGGACTGTTGTACATCACTTCAACATACGACTATCCACTATTATTCCAGCAAGGGTTTACTCAGAGTGATGTCGACAAGTCCGTTGGATTTTATTTGTCGATGTACCAGGCGCCGCTGAGCGTAAAGGCACTGGTACATAGTGTGTTTGGTCTTGGACTGATTGGCATCGTAGTAAAGATTGTGCGATGGGGCGAGCAGGACAAATATTTTGGATCAGTGAGTCTGCTGCTCTATTTCAGCAGTCTTCTGATGTATGTATCTGTCGAGATTCCGAACATGCGTGTTCTCGCAGCACCCGAGGAAAAGAATATCGTTCACCGCGCTGTTTTCGATGCGGAAGACACAAGAAAGGTGGAAAATTACGAGTTTTACCCTCTCACTGGAAGAGAACGTGCATCAGTGGTCCAGGTCATCGGCGCAACCAATGTCATCATAACAGCTCTCCTGGCCGGCGTGCTTTTGATGCAAGGTGGAGAGTGGTATTCGACTCGACTGGATCGAATTGCAGAGAACAAGCAGCGCCAAGAAATGATCGCGAAACTCGGGGCTGACCGCTCAGTTGAGAAGAAAGTAGATTAGCGATGATACATTCGAGCAAGGCAACTACAAGTTAGAGTGTAGGGAGATATGTGCGTCTTTGTGTAAAGTACATGTATACAAGAAGCTATCACGTTAGCGCAGATAAGCCGTGAGATTCAAAAAGGCGGGGAGCAAGAAGAAAACAATACACCATCAAACCAATGTGAAGATATTATACAGGAGTTTGAGAGGTAGAAAGCGACGAGTCAATGGTGAATGGGACAGTGGCGTCAGCAAACATATTCGGTGCCGACTCCGTTGATGGCCCACCTAGCGCAACGGCAGTGATTTGTGCCGTGGTTGGTGGCACAGCAACTTCTGGCTTCTGGTTCATTGGGCACGTGCGGGAATTGTGCCCCTTACCATTACAATGCCCGCACTGATACATGGCGCCGAGTCCACTACCGCGGTGACTGTTAGACCGCACAACACGTGGGCGCCCTCGGCCACGTTTCACCGGTTCTGTGCCTGACGGCGGAAGTAGTGGCAGTTCAGTAGGCATCGTTACGCTGCCAGCGGCCGTGTTGTGCTCGCTCATGAAAGCAGCAGTATTAGGGAGGGTTTCACCTTGCCCCACGAGTGTGCTGGTATTGATTAGCGTCATGCGGCGAGAATAGCACCGCCTCACACTTTCGGTGAAGTAGGACGGGTGAATAAACTGACCCAGACTCACTAAGCGCTCGAGCGGCAAACATCGAATTGCGTGGATGCAAGGAAAGGCATGGTCAGCCCACTGGCCACATGTGCAAGTACGTATGGCCAGGTTCACCTGCTGCTTTTCGTGAGGATTTACGACAAGATAGTCTGAAGGTCCAAACGAAGCGACGTCCCATCCATCGAAGTGCACATTACCACGGCCCAAAAGTTCACCTGGAAACACGCTTCTCTCAGACTCAAGTTCCACATAGCGTGCATACATAAGCACAGCGACTTGAGTGACCCAACCGACAATGATCGAGAAATAGCTGCTCGCGCAAAGGTTTGACATTTGATTGTAATATTCCTGCAGTGTGCCTGACGCAGTCCAGTCGAAATGAGTGAATTGTAGAACGCTTTGAGACGCTGGAAGCACACTCAACTGCGCCTCGTGAATAGCGAGATCCTTGTCGTGTGAGATCGCGATGCCAGAACAACCGACGATTGGCAACGCGGACAAAAGTTGATGGAAAAGAAAGCGCCAGTTGTCTTCGTCGGCGCGAGGCGTGATGGCAATAGCTAGGGGCAAAGGAGCACCCAGGCCATCTTTCACGTATGCGGCCAACACGAATCCTTCGTAGCACGAGGTAATTGGCATGGATTCCACATGCAAAGCAAAGGGACAATCAGCCAACGCATGTCCCAGTGCACCTGGACACAAGAACGCGCGATAGAATCTACCGTTCGCATGCTGCTCCACAACGGCCGTAGTGTTGGCGTTCGCTTCGCGGAATGCATTGAGAAAGGGAACAATCTTCTTAAAAGAAGCATCGAGCCGCTCACGCTCTTTGCTTTGAAGCATATGCGACGTGCGCCAGAGCGTTGAGTACGAGAGCTTCGTGCCAGTGGCCTCATGTACGAATTTGCCAATCTCTCGTGGGGCAATAGTAGATGCACTCTCCTCCATCAGTTGCGACATGTAGGCAGACGTGGCGGACGTCGAGAACGACACGGGCGCAGTGCAGTCTGGAGAATGCATCAGGATTGCGCGCGTTACACAGACGCCACCTTCTTTGCGTCGACGCGCAATGACATGGAAGGGGCATGGTATGGCATGCTCATTCAGGGCTGCCGGCTCGTCGTGTGGCGCCTTGTTCTTTCCTTTACCCCATTCCTTTTTCAGGTCGTTCATAACGGCTGGACAAATGCCAACAAACCGGCTGTTATCGCTGCGTCGCGCACGATAAGGACACTTGTGTGTAATGCCATAAAGCCCAAGCCTTGCACGAAACGATTTCATGTCTGGAAATAAATCGCCCACCTTGATGGAGACGGCATCGAGTGAGGGAGATGGCACGGCCGCCACATGTGGCGCAAGATGTTGTGCATCAGACCCAACACCGCCAACCGAGACGCTCTCGAGGATTGCCGATGATATGGCTGGATTCGTCATGCCATACGCGACTGTGGCTTGTATGTGCGGGTCGCGTTGCTTAGTGATCCAAGAAACGGGGGGCGTGGCGCGAAATAATTTCGAAACGCACGACAGGACCTCGTGTCTTGGTAGGAAGGAGGAGCGATTTGCAAAATTTCCCTCTGCTCCAACGTGCAAATTGCAGCATTGGCCCGCCACAATGCACGCCTGAGTTATCACGTGATGTTGTGTAAGCATTTGCGCGCAAGTCGCGATGAAAGTGATAGCAAGTAAAACGGACACGAGACGACGAGGTTGCGCCTCGGTATGATGGGCATCAGCATCAGACAAGAGCCAAGGGCAAAAGAAGGTTCACAGGTGGCTACGGTAAGGGTGGATGCAGAGATTTGGAATGCATACAAAATGGTAGACAGGGTATGTTGGTAGAAAAGAAGGGGCGAATTCGTACAGAGGACCATGATGCTTGTAATCGTTTTATTGCTTTTTTTTGGCATTTGCAGCGCGTTTTTGGAAAGCCTTGTGGCGTGGTTGGTCATGAGGCAGCGACTTATTCATTGAACGGTTTCGCTCAACATATGACATGTGCTGGGCGCCACCCAATGCATTCAAGCTCCCCATCATTCGCTTGGCACTGGGTGCAGCACTGGCACTCTCGCCAGGTTTGACGTCACTGCCAAAGTCAGCGGCGCTTTCACTCGCAATTAACACGCTTTGAAGAAGCTCAATCTGTTCAGACTTGCTGGAGTAGACGAGGCCAGGCATGTTTTCCTGGCCTACGAGATTCATAATGACGCGGAAAGCATAGCCCTGATCAATGAGGAACTGCTGGCGTTTCGTGGAATAGAACATTTCGGCCGTGTCCCTGCTAACAAGACTGTAAAAGAAGGCATTAAAACCTTCGTCATTCCGCCGTTTAGCACGAAGGATACGGCCAAGGCGTTGTGCCTCTTGACGACGCGATCCAAAGTGCGACGATATTTGGATCAGACAAGTAGCCTCTGGCAAGTCGATAGACGTGTCGCCCACTTTGGAGAGGAAAATGGTATTGACAATAGGGTTGTGTTGGAAGTTTTGCAAAATTCGCATACGTTCAATTTGCGGTGTACCGCCATGAATGTACGGTTTGCCCAGCTTGATTGCATACGCCTCGAGTGCATACACATTATCAGAGAAGACGATGATTTTGTCGCCGCGATTCTCATGATAATGGATCAGGTACTGCGCAGCTTGGAATTTTGTCGGATTCATGCAGTACAGGAGCATCTTTTTACGGCTGCGCTCGCGCAGGTATTCGCGATAAAACTCAGCCGTCATGGGGCACCATACTTCTGCACATTGCACGGTGGCGATGTGGCCCTTGGCTGCGAGATCCATCCAGTTTGCCTCATAGAGTTTGGGTCCGACAAGGAAGTTCAATTCGTCGATTTTTTCGTCTTCTCGCACAAGCGTGGCTGTTAAACCAAGCTTGGCATGCGCTTTGATTTTGGTTAGGACACGACGGAACATGGACGCAGGGACGACATGTACTTCATCCAGAAGAATGAAACCCCACTCACGACTTTCAAGGAAATTCATCATTTTTTGCGAGGTATGTGACCGTTTGCCCGTGTTAGCAACCATCGAGTACGTAGACACAACGATGCCTGAAGCGCCAGAAAACTTCTCCTTCTCGTCAGCAGTAAACACACTGATCTGAGAGTCCTGGACATTGCTCCACTGGAGGAATTGCTGTCGCCATTGCATTACACTCACGCTGCTTGTGCACAGCACAAGACAGCTTTTCTTGATAGTGCAGGCGGCTGTAATGCCGACGAGCGTCTTACCTGCACCGCAGGGTAGAACGATAATCCCGCTCCGCGCACGGCTGTTGCCGAACATTTTTGCGAGACTCTTTTCCTGGTAAGGCCGGATATGCGTGATGGGCTTCAAGTCGATCTCCAGATCGGGATTCAGCATGTCGTTGCGGAAGTCATACTCTTCCAGCATCGGAAATCCTAAGTCATTGCATCGCCGCTTGATGGCTTCGATTTGTTCCTCGCGAATTTCAAAACTGTGCACAGCATCATCTTCATCCAGTTCGTCTGCATCGTAAACGCCAATGACAGCGCTAAATAAGTCCTGCTCGCTCTCCTTGGATGCCTCAGGCCCTACAGTCGCTGTTTGCTGTGATCCGCCTCCGCCCGTAGCAGAGGAGGTATGTGCACTTTTCGCCGCGCCATTCGATGCCGATGGATGTTCTACTTCTGTGGACGGCGCAGCCGCAGCTGTCGTGGTGGTGGTATGTGTGGCAATAGGGAGATCGTTCGCGCTCTCGCCAGGGCGAACACGCGCTTCACTGATCACAGGGTCGCGAAGCAGCATTTGCAGAATCTCTGGGTGTGAGCTCTCAACAAAGTATCGGTTTTGTTTGAGAACCAGCTTGATCTTTCCAAAGCTCATGGTATATTCACGAATAAAGTCCAGTACAGACTTGGGAACAGACACTTTGGAAAGCCGATTCAACACTTCAATGATATCATCTGGCTCCAATCCCACAGACACTGCTGCATACAGTGAATACGGTGTCAGCTTGTATTCGTGCACAAAGTTGGGCCTGCTCACAGGCTCGGCGATCGCGATTAAAAAGTCTTGAGCCTGTTCGGCGAGGGCATTAAATCCCTCTAGAATAATGTGACCGTCATCTGGCGAGATCCAGAGGGGTCTGCTGTTGTGGTCAAGTTTTAATGGCATGCGCGAAAAGTCGCGCCGTAGAATGGACGACACGCCGGCGCCGCCGTCGTCCATGGGTGCCGTATGGGAGCGAGGGTTGCCACAAGAAGCTAGGGCTGGGACACGTGTAAGTGGGTGCAACCTGGGTGGAGGGTGTGCCTTTAGCGGCTGGTCTTGCTGGGGGCCACACTTAGGCTACTTTCAGGGCAGAGTTGGATCGTCCACCACAGCCAGAAAAACGACCCGATTTTGTGTGAAGCGGCATTGATCGGCCAGAAGAGGCGCGACTTGCTCGCAGCTACACTCACTCGCTATTTCTGAACAATACTAGCGGCGTCTCTCCGTTTGACGGAAGTACGGGCCATTTTTACGGAGCGTGCGCATGCTGCGCGGGCATTCAGCAGGTATTGCCGTGTGTGCATGTGTACAACAGCTGTATGGTGCACGGGTGCATGAGTCACCTACATGCATACCCACGCATCCGCTGACACAACTGTACTTTTGTGAAGAATGCTATGCTCTGAGATGCAACGACTGCATTGACTGGGAAATCAGTAGTACGTACTGCCCCAGCTGTCTCTTTGAGGTCCCTGGCACAAGCGTTCGAGCACAAAAGTCGCAGTGTGCGCGGAACTGCTTTACATGCCCTGTATGCACGCACGTACTTTCAATCGTAGGCTCGGATCCACCACGGCGTGAAGCGCTCACGGCGCCGGAAGCAAGTTTGGGCCTAGCGCCATTTTTTCTCAGCTGTTCATGCTGCCGCTGGGACTCGAAACGGATAGGTCTTGTTGCGGAGAAAGCGGCTGATCTCAGTGCTGTCTTCCACAGCATGGAGCAAAATGCATGGCCTATGCAAGAGTACGAGCGCCTGATCGAGCACATGGCACCCGAAGTTCAGGCGAATATCTATGAACGCACGCGCAAGACACGTTCTTCCAGGCGTCTCCGCCCAAACTTAGTTAGGCCACCGCCATCGAACTATCACGCAGACTATGAGCCTACGCGATCGCAGGCACTTACAAAATATGCGTCACGACTCACGAGACAGTGTGGGTTGGTGCAGCGCGACATGATGCAAGTCTCGACTGTTCAGCAGCGATGGACAATGCCGTGCGAGCAGCCATACCAAGTGACTGCACTGCATCCTCGACGTGTGCGACTTCTATGTAAGCTGAGCAAGAGATGCAGTACCTGCCGGCATATCCTAGTGCGCCCGGAGCCGCGCACGAACTCCAATGCGTACAAAATCAAGCTCCTCGCTAGTCAGTTTCTTCCGTCGTGCACGGTGATGCCGAGCGCTAACGGGCTGTGGACACTCACGCTTACGAACCCACTAATGGATGCTATGGACATTACGTTACGATGTGTAGGAGCAGAGCTCTCAATCCGGCACGTGCAGGTGCCGGCATTCGTGGATGCGTTCGAGATGGACGATGATGAGGTGGCGGCTGGGGGACTGGCGCCAGTAACGCCGAATACGGGCTGGGATGCATTTGTGCATGGCACGTATGTGTATCGTCACCACGCGGTGCTAAGTGTGCGAGTTCGAGCCGATATGCAAGTGCTACCATTAGAGATCCAGTGGAGCGTTGCAGAGACCATGCGCTCTCATACATTCTGGTCGCTCGTTCCGTTGAGATGAACTCGATCGATTGATCGAAAATGGAAGGGCAAAAGAAAGGACAATGAACACAAGCCGACTATAACGGCGAGCGCTGCGGCTTTGCCTATGTTCTTGTTGGCAGGCTCACTCCTTCGATCCCATTTGCGCCTCGCCAGATCCATCAAACATTGCACGCAGTGTCGTTTGGTCGCGTTTCTGACGCACACGCTCAGCCTCAAGGTGTCCTCCAGTACGTCGGAGAGCCTTGTTGTCGACAAAACCGGCCAGTTCGTCTGCGAACTCGTCTGAGCGACCGGCCTTGGCCTTTTCGCGAGATCGTTCAGCTGCTTGAAGGGCACGGAGGCGACGCTCATGGTCGATGGACTGACCACGCACTTCGATCATGACGGATGGCAGGCCCTCGTGCTCGGCATCGGGAGGCGGTGGCACGTAGCGAGTGGGAGCGCGGCCGGGATCGTCGCCACGCGCCTGCCCGACATCACGCAGGCGCACGATTTGCTGGATATGTCCAAAAACATCCTGCACAGCAGTGAGGTCCTGCTTCAGGTCTGTAAGGAGACCTTCTTGGTAGTTCAGGAATTCTTGCTCATCAACAATGAATTGGAGCTCGTTCTCCCATGTTTTTTTCCAGTGAGGCCGTACGGATTGAATGTACTGCTCCAGTTCAGTGAGACGCTGTTGCGCTGTGTTCATGTCATTCGTAACACGGCGTAGTTCCGTGGCTTTCGGCTTGACACCTCGGTGCGAGACATCCAGCTTGAGATCCTCAATGAGGTCCTGCAGGTCCTCGACATTCGTCAGCACTTGCTGGGACTGTGCATCCAAATGGGCTTTGCCCGACTCAATTAGGTTGCGCCCAGCCGATGGCCCAATTGCCACGACGCGGCTCATTTCTTTTGCTTGCTCGCGAACGCTCGTCATCAAGTGGCGCATGTCTCGTTCGCCCTCATCCTGGATCTGCCGCAGGATCGCAAAGTCATTTCGAAGCTTCTGGAGCGCCTCGTAGTGTGTCTTGAGATCTGCCGCATAGTCGGTACCGTTCTGCAGCGTTGGTGTCGTTGTCATGATCTGTGTCGACATACGATCGCCTGCTTTCTTAAACTCGGTATCGGGGATGGGCGTGGACTCGGCAAGCATCGGTGTATGCCGGGGGGCATCGCGTGTCATGGTATTCTCGCGAAGGAGCGTCTTGAGCTCCGTGAGTTCGCGTGAAAGTGACGCAATCGAAAGATCCACATGCTCTTTCACTTGGTCAAGTGGCTCAATGTTCAGCATGAGGAGCGATCTCGGCTCAATGTCGCTCATGTCTTCAAGCTGGTACGGGACGCCCGTAGCATGGTCCTTGATGTAGATTTCGGGAAAGTCCAGCTTACCGCTCGAGTAAGAAAACTGATCGACAAACTGCATCCGAAGCATAGCCAAGTTCAGTCCACGGTCCGGCTGCGTATCGTCGACAGGGAGAGTCACTTTGCGTGTCTGCCGGCCCACCTGCAGGAACACGACGAGCGGCTGCTCCTCACTGTATGTGCTCGCGGCGTCTGACTCGCGCGCTGCCTGTGCGTCTTTGTCGCCTGCTTGCTTCACGTCCCCTGAGCGCAAGGACGTAAGCGATTCCTCTGTCAGATTCTTGGACATGCGATTCTGACGTGTTGGCGTCACATTCTGCAAGGCCTCTTTTACCTCGCGGCCATCACGACCCTCTTTGACACTCGACAGTGCACTCTGCGGCGTCCGTCGATCTCCGTACGTGTACATCGATGTTGGCGTCGACCCGATCGACGACAAGAGTCCAGCCCCAATTTTGTTGAATGTGTAGGCACTAAAGCGTTTGCTGGCCCGCCTTTCGAGTGTATCACTGTTCCGTAAACGAAGATTTATCTCTTCATTCTTCTCTTGCTCGGTCGGCATGCGGAGAGAGCTTTGTGGTGTGACTGGTATGGCGGCACCACTGATAGGAGGTGGGAGTGTCACAGACTCTGACGCAGTGGCAGGTGCAGGAGGGGGCACTGGTGGCGAGAGCGACACCGGTGGCGAAGCGGTGATAGCGGGCGATGCTTTTGAGGCCGTCGCTGGTTTGGGCAACGGCGGTCTGTCATGAGCCCAAGGCTGTGCGGCAGTCATCGCTGGAGCAGGTTTCGGGACGGAAGACGGTGCATGGGAGGACATAGCCGGTTGGGCTTGGGAATAAAGCTGTGACTGTGGGTGTGGGTGTGGTTGTGGTTGTGGCTGTGGCTGTGGCTGTGGCTGTGGCTGCGACTGAGACTGCTGCTGCTGGTGAGAAGGAAGTGGTGGTTGGGGACGCGCAAGAGGGGGAGGACTAAAGGCTCGAGGCGATCCGGTGGCTTGTCGCAGATCAGGCATAGGTCGAGGAGGTACCTGAGCTGTGGCAGAGGGCCGTGGACTTGACGCGCCCGTCGCGCTCTCAGAACGAGAAGCTGAACGTGCGCCCGGCGTCGGCACACGAGAACCATGCACATTTGGTGGCAAACGTGGCTGCTGCTGCTGCTGCTCCATTTGCAGTTGTTTGTAATAGGCCTGCTTCGTCTTGAGTCCTTGCAGAAGCCGCACGATGATATCGCGAATTTGCGGAAGATGTCGTTCTAACGTAGCTGTGGATGCCTCCTCCGACAAACACGTTTCAAGACACACACGTAGGTCAGCTGGCACAGAGTACAGGTCACTTTCTGGTGTAAGTCAAGGAAGATAACAAATGGGAGAAAAATAGGAGTGGTCCATCTACACACCTCATGTCGATACCAGCGCTCATGAACGCTGTGATGGACGCATTGAAGTCGTTCCCGAGACGCACGTATATCCGCGAGACGTTTGTCTCGGTATCTTTCCGGAGCGCCCACTGCGTTAGTGACTCGAGCAACATCTTGGTTGCAACAAGTAAGCGAGTTACAGACGACTCCATGTGATTCGTCTGGGCTGGTGTGCGTGCTTGTTGCTGCATCAACTCATGGCTCCGTTGGTCGTGTGCGCGCATCATCGGACGCGACGGGGACGTCGGTGAACGGGTTTCACCAGACGACATGTCAAGTGACTACGTGTATCGACCGTGTGACACAGGAGGGACGGAGCAAACCAAATTCCTGGGACTCGACGCGTGTATGCCCCGATATATATCAATCGCACTTTCGAGGCTGCTGAACAGAGGCCACGCCTCGCTGCGCTGCCGTCGTGTCCCGCGAGCGAAGAGGAAGATCTTTAGTCAGCGATCGCGAAAGGCACGCATACATTCATAACTTGGATCAACTAGCATATGGTGGAGAAAGACTACTATGGAAATCGAGGCGATGGACAGGGAGGGTGTTGTTGTTCTGAGATGGGTCGGCCGGCGGAAGGGGGGGGGGAGAAGGGAACTGCGTGGTGGTCGGATCGTTTACATGTTCTCGTTACACATGGTATGCTTGGCAGGGCATTACGTGGATTCGTCTTGGAATCGATCCAAGAGATGCTCTAGGTCTTCTGGGCGCAGTTCAAGCAGGTTGGAATGCTCCTGGAAAAGGCGATCATCTTGCCTGTTGGACGAACGAGATGGGCCAGCATCTTTGCTGCCTGCAACGTCTTCCTTCGCCAGTGGGCGTTGGAGCATGTCGGACGCCTCGATCGCAGCGTCGCGAAGCTCATGCTCGCATGTGTCGTGCACGTGTGAACGTGATTGGAAATGGGCCTTTCCTCGTAGTATCGCACGCTCAATGCGGACAAGATGACTGATCATATGTTGCTTCGGGTACGTGACGTAGCAACCGGAATGGATGATCTGGGCGAGCTCGGTAGCATCTGGATCAGTGAGGATGCGTGGCCAGTCTTTCAGGCGTGACTTCGGATAGATCGTGACGGTGCCCTGGAACTTTTGCAGGAATAGGGACGACCAGTCCTGACCCAAAATTTTTGGCAGCAAGGCCAGGTCACGAAGGATAGCCAGATTCGTCAGCAGATTCAGTTTGAGAATGTGTTCGGCAGCCGAGAGCAGGAAGCCACCACGCCATCCGCGCCCCCGCCGAAATGCTGTTGGGCGTCCAGGGGCACCGCGTGAGCCAAAGTGGAAGAGGTGGACGTGTGGATTCACTTGCGATACGATCGGGTGCGTCACGTTGAACATGGAATTGAGACTTTCCAAAGGAATGTCCACTCGCAGGCTGCCATCGCGGAATTGGTTGCCCCAGCTCCAAGGGATAATCGAGCCGTCGGGAAGTTTCTGCAGAAGGCATACCGGGTTCAAAATCCCCGGCACGGCTGCTGACGCTAGCACAGCTGACCAAACAATGCAGTCCGGCGCCGTCACATGGTTCATAAGCTGTGCGGGCGAATGCTGCTCAAACGGCACCACACTGATGTTGAGGGTCTTGCCCGTTCGCTCGAACGCCTCGCGAAACGTCAACGACCCACGCGTGAAGAATTGTACCTTTCGTGCCCATTTTGATGTATCGAAGCGTGCGCCTGTGCGCCATGCGCGTGCAATCCAAACGTGCATAGGGTCATCACAGCCCGTGATGTGCCGAGCCAAGTCAGGCACAAGCAGCTCCTTCAATTCCTCGTTTGTGCGTGTGCACAAGAGAGCGGCGATGAGCCCACCTGCCGAGGTGCCACTCACAATGTTAGGCAGCAGATTCGCATCCAATAGAGCACGTGCCACACCGATGTGGTAGTAGGCAAAGGCCGCGCCGCCGCTCAGACAGAGTGCGGAGCGGCCAAAGTTTAGGAAGACGGCCCGATAAAAGGCACTCTTGACGGGTACAGATACATTTGGCGTGCTTTCTAGGTAAGCAAGGGACTCTTCGACTTCATAATAGTACCGCTCAATCAGCTGCTTTGTGCCATAGAACGACTGGCTGTACAGCTCAAGGTTCTCGATACCTGCGAATCCCTGCTTTACACACAACGTCAAAATGCCCATGAGCGCCTGTGCCTGGTCTTGCTCACGGGCTAGGCGCATCGCGCGTACGACGCGCTGGACGAGGCGCCAATCGTAGAAGGGACTCGCATCGTGCGACTTCCACTCGTCGTAGTTACGATAAGCGTCAAAGTCCAAAGCCGCGCGTTTCCAGTCCCGGTACGTGTAGGCCGTCTGCAAACGTCGCCGGAGCTTGCCGCTCATTCCATGCCATGCACTGACTTTTTCTATCACATTCACCGCCTGGCGCACAAGGATGTACAGACAAAAGTCCAAGCTGATCAACCACAGCACGAAAAAGAGCAGCGGGAAACGAAGAGCACCATACGTCCATCCCTCTGGTACACTGCGGTCTTCTTTCGTTTCTTTGTCATCCTTGGGATCATTCCCTACATCGACCATCTCGCAAATGGGCGCAAAGTCCGACACGGCTGAAACTGAGCGGATCCGAGGGACCTGGCCTGCCTTTTTCGCCTCGTCGATCTGTGCGAGATACGACTCATACGTACGCACATGGTCCTCGTTCAGAAATACCTCGTCTAAGAGGCTTGTTCCGGAGGCATGGCCCGTGGACATGATCGGCGCAACTGCAGCGACACAGATTCGTGTACGACAGGTGATGCTGTTCCTTGATGAAAAACCACCGACTTTCCTATGTGCGCACTGACCGAAAGCGGAAATAGGGTATGCATGATAGTGGAGGGTGATGGAAGACATTCCCCCTCACAGGGCTGAAGCCATGCTTACATTCAGCCTGAATTTTTTGGGGGAGGGAAGGCCAAGGCGGCGGGCGGCTTTGCATGCGTGCGTGCCAAGCACGGCTTCATGCCCACGTGACCTTTCATTCTGCCACGCACGTATGCATGCGCACTCGCGCACGACTCATTCGCGCGCCTCTTTCGGAGGTCGTGGCGTTGAAGGCACAAGCAATTTATTGTTGCAACGTTGCTTCCTTGACTAGTGAGCCTTCGAGGGAGATTCCAAAAAAAATAAATCTCTATTCGTCGTCAAGATGGGTGCGTTGAAGATACTTGGATCACATTAACGAAATCAGGAGTGCCAAAATATTTCAGATGGCTGTCAGAACGGTATCCATGTATGTGCGGTGATGGCGTCGAAGGGGCTATTTTTTCTGCTGGCTTGATATACTAACCATCGCCAGTGATTATGCAGCTCGTGGAAGAAAACCGTATACCCGAATTTGATAATCTGTACTTGGGTACGTGAGCGTCGACGAAGGCGCACCCACGATCGCTTGGCTAACCGATCCCTAGATATGAACGGCATTATCCATAACTGGTATGCATTACACGATGTTGTGCGCTGACATGTTGTGACGAAGCTCGCACCCCAACGATGACGAAGCAACATTTCGTATGAAAGAAGAAGATATTTTCCTCGGGATCTTTGCGTATATTGAGCATCTATTCTCGAAGATCCGGCCGCGCAAAGTGTTTTTCCTTGCGATCGACGGTGTTGCCCCGCGTGCCAAGATGAATCAGCAGCGTTCCCGTCGGTTCCGCACTGCACAAGAAGCAAAGGAAAATGTTGAAAAGGCGATCCGACGCGGCGAAGAACTGCCGGAGTCGCCGCCTTTTGATTCCAACTGCATTACTCCAGGCACATCCTTCATGCGCAAACTGTCACAACAACTCGAGTACTTTGTGGCGAAAAAAGTGTCCGAAGACTCGGATTGGCGCGGCGTGGAAGTCATCTTGTCGGGACATGAGGCTTGTGGTGAGGGCGAGCACAAAATCATGGAATTTATTCGCACCATAAAGGCACAGCCGGGCTATAACCCGAACACGCGCCACTGCCTATATGGTCTTGATGCCGATCTCATTATGCTCGGCTTGTTGAGCCACGATCCGCATTTTGCTCTACTGCGTGAGCAAGTCACGTTTGGGCCGCGACGTGCGCGCAGGTCCGTTGGCGTCGAGTCACAGACGTTTTATTTGCTACACATATCGCTTCTACGCGAATACTTGGAGTTGGAATTCGCCTCGCTACGGGACAAGCTGCCGTTTGCTTTTGATTTGGAAAAGATCATTGATGACTACATCCTGCTACACCTATTTGTCGGCAACGATTTCCTCCCGCATCTACCTGGACTGCAGATCAATGACGGAGCGATCGAGCTTTTGTTTCGTGTATATGAGAAAGTGTTGCCCCAAGCGGGAGGCTACCTGAACGAGCAAGGCGTCTTGCGCCCAGAGCGGCTGCAACTTGTGATCAACCAACTTTTCCAACTGGAACGAGATCGTTTCGTACACCAACACATGCCACAGCTAGAACAAAAAACAAAAGCGAGAAGGACGAGGGAGCTCAAGAATTACAGGGTCGGTGCACCCAAGTACATCCGGCGCGCACACCATAACTTTGTATTGAATGTAAAATCACTTCTGGTCGATTTCTTCGCAGATCCAAAGAATGCACCCTGGGAGTTCATGGTGGTGGTTCGTCCTGAATCTGACCTGGTGCAGTTCGCTCAGGAGCTGGCCGAGAAGCTAGACATGGTGTTTTACTTTGAGAAGGACGAGTCGTACGAGTCACCCACGGACGATGCTGAATGCTATATGTCACTCAAGCCCTCAATGATCAGGCAAGTACGCATTCCTATCCCGGATAGCATAGATGCACTAGAAGAGAAGAAAAAAGGCATGCTGGCGACGCTCGAGTCGCATCTTTCCTTGCCCATCGAAAGAAAGCGACATGACCCCTTCGCTTCAAGCCGCAACCAGACCCTGTCGGAGGAGGAGAGCGAACGGGAGGAGCAGATAGCTGAAGAGCGCGAACGTGAGAAGGAGATTGACGACGCATTGAAGGAGTGGAAGGCTGACTACTACCACACGAAAATGGGTATCAAGTACAATGATCCTGATGCCATCCAGGATATTGTGTATAACTACATTGAGGGCATGCAATGGGTCTTGTACTATTACTACGAGGGCAATGCATCGTGGGGCTGGTTCTATCGCTACCACTATGCGCCACAGGTATCGGATCTAAAGAACATATCGGACTTTACATTCCAATTCAACAAGGGTCGGCCATTTTTGCCGTTTGAGCAGCTAATGGGCGTACTGCCGCCGCTCAGCAAAGATTTGATTCCGCCGGCCTTCCAGCCGCTGATGACGGATCCGTCGTCGCCGATCCTTGACTTTTATCCGACCAAGTACGAAAGCGATATGAACGGCAAGAAAAACAGCTGGGAAGCCGTCGTGAAAATTCCCTTCATCGACGAGGAGCGTCTGCTTCACGCGCTGCAGCTCCGTGAGGGCGGCCTTACCGCAGAGGAGCGCCAGCGCAACACGCTTGGTGTGCCACTTAGGTTCTGTTATGACAACGCATTTACACGCCATGTGCCTTCAAGCCTGCCTGGTTTCCTGCCAGACATGCCCGACAATCATACACGCATCCTCACCTATGCTCTGCCGTCCATGGAGGGCAAGTCGTTCGTCAAAACGCTGCCGGAAGGCGTCCACCTTGGCTTAGACGCGATGCCAGGCTTCCCGAGCATCAAGACACTCCCCCACACACACATGCTTCGAAAATATGGCGTCAATGTACATGGCAATGCATCGAATGACGCATCAATGATGCTATCGGTGGGGCGTCGCGACGACCAGCCAGACGACCTAAGATCGCTCGCGGATGCCATGATCGGTCACACAACATACATCCACTGGCCATACCTGTTTGAGGGCCTCGTCGTGGCTGTGAGCGATGGCTCGCAAGAGTTCCGCGCTCACTGGCAGGATGCTGACGTCGTAACCCGCACGACACCGGCGGCAAACATGAAGACGTCGTTCTCCAAACATGAGCAGTCCGTTCTCCAGTACTACGGCAAGCGTTGTGGCGTGTTGCTGCACGACGTTACGGCGCTGCTGCATGTGCGTCCTCTGAAGGGTCTGAGCCACGGGTACGACGGCTCTATCATGAAGCAGTACGAGCCATCTCCGGAGCATGAGGTCGTGTATCCGCTGCCCCTCATGGTCAACCAGGTGCGCCGTCCTGATTCACGGTTCCTGGAGCGTGCCCCTATGACTGTCAGTGAAGAGTTTCCTGACGGCACGAAAGTGTTTTTCCTGGGTATGCCTGGTTTCGGCTGCCCTGCCCGTGTGATTGGCTCTGCGTCCGAGCTTATCACGGTCGAGCTTGCATTCCTGAGCGACATGGCGCAGGAGCAAGCGATCATCCGCAAGCTCGTGCAGCAACGTGCGACAGACACATACTTTAGTTCGCCTGCGATCGCTCAGCAACTGCACATGTCGTCGCTAGCACTCGCGAAGCTGACAAGCAGCATTACCGTTCTATTCAAAGGGCAGAAGCTGAACATTGGCCTGAACCTCAAGTTCGAGGCCAAGAGCCGCAAGGTGCTTGGCTACTCGCGCCGCACGCACCTCGGCTGGGAATTCAGTGCGCGAGCCGTGCTTTTAATCAAGGATGTGCTAGACCAATTCCCCGAGCTCAAGTCTGCCCTAGCGAGGCGCCTTGGCGACGGTGAGTTTTACAAGGCTGAGGATGTCTTCCCCCGCGATACAGACAAACGCATCGCGGCTGTGCGTGCGTGGCAGAAAGAGCACGGTTTACGTGATCTCGAGGACGTGCCACTCTATGTGGACCGCCTAGAGCGCCCCATCATTTCGACGCTTGAGTCGGCTGTGTCGATCCTGGCGAACCGCCGACTAGAAAGCAGTGGTGCGATCAAACGGCAGATTCTACGCGGACTCCCTCGTGGCGCATTGCTGAAGCCAGAGCAGGCCCGCTACCGTGTGCCAGAGCAGACGTTTGAGCTCGGCGACCGTGTGATCAATGTGCTCGACTTCGGCTCCATTCCCCTTGCGGCCAAGGGCACCGTCGTCGGCATCGGCGCCAAGAGCATCGATGTTGTGTTTGATGCGCCGTTCCTCACAGGCCACTCCCTCGGTGGCATCTGCTCGCCGTACCGTGGTGCGACGCTTGGTCTCGCGTCTGTTCTGAACCTCAGCACACCCCAGATTGCAACACGCTGGGGCGAGCAGAACGAAGGCCAGGCTGATCTTACGCCTTTGCAGCGCACACTCAAAGCACAGATCCACCAGCAGATGACGTCGCCAGCTCCCTCGAAAGGCTCCTTGTTCTACCAACCTGCTCCGCCACACGCCCAGTCGAAGCCAACGGCTTCTGGGCATGTGTCCCGAGCATCGCGGTCGCGCGCTGGCATTGGGGCCTCCTCTGCGACAACGACAACGACCTTGTCGTCGAAACAAGGGGTTTCTGCTGCAACGTCGCATCTCGCGAGTCTCTCCATCAGACCACCAGCTCCTGCCTCGAATGCATGGCAACGACCACCACCAAGACCTGCCGTTCCTCGGTCTCATGCTCCTGATGCGGCGCCATCGACGAAAGACGGCACTCGAACCACACCTGGGCAGACGACTCGTCCTGCGACGAGGGGTCCCTCTGTTCGACCTCCTGCTGGTCCTAGGCCTCCTCGCCCACATGCGCCGAGGCCCCCCAAGGCAGGCAGTGGCCCTAAAGGTTCGTCTGGCACATCAAATCAGCCTGGGCAGCCGGTGCCGCGACCACCAAAAACCCAAAACAAAGGTCCCTCGCAGCGACCACCCAGAGGACCCAAGGGGGCAGCTCGCAAGCCTCCGAACGCTGGACCCTAAAGTTCCGGCGCTCATCGGGACGCTTGAGCGTTGTCACAGAGCAACAACACACATCACCGCAGCGCCCCAGCACAAGAGGCTATGACGAGCAACGGCCGCTTTCCTAATGTTAGCTAGCAACCAGGCACAGTGAGCAAGTTGGCGTTCATATTCACGACGGGTGTATACTTGTCTTATGGCTCGGCCGTACGACTCCTGGTTGTATGGCATCGCATCCTTTCATGACGTCTGTGGAGATGTACTATTTGGCAGGCGTCCGAAGCGTTCTTTTGCACCATCGCACAATCGATACGCAGGCTTGTAGCTATTCGTCGAGATATCAAGTAGCTCAGGGTTGGGTATTGTATTGAAACGATTGCCCAGCGACGTGTAGCCATAGTCGTACAGAATACAGTAGGGCACGCCGACGTCCTGACCTGCCACACATGGTGGAACAACTTCACGTTCATTTGCGCAAAGGACAGGGCATCGGAGAAATGACCAGATATCCGTATAGTTCCAGTCAAGAATGGGATGTACTCGCATTATTGGTGGCCAACTAGGGTCGCACGGCGAGCGCACTTGCAGCGATGAGCCATGTGGGTCATCATGCCGGATTCCAATAAACATAGCTTGTACGCCTTCTCCTGCCTTTCCATTTATATAAGTTCCCAGTGCACTTGAAAGTGCACCGTGCGCCGTCTGAAGCTGTAGATTGTACCCTGTCCTTTGCGACGAAGCATACGATATAAATGCTTCAACCTCGGGAAACGGATCCTTGCAAGCCACATATAAGGATCGGATGGGAGGTAGAAGCTTATGATCTTTCTGCACGTTGAGAAACTTCCTTAGTGCTGCGCAGAGAATATGTGCCAGCACCGTACAATCCTTGCCGCCATTGAAGCTCAATGCACAACCATTCACGCCATAATCATGCAGCGCCGACTCACACGCCTCCAGTGCACTAGCCACTTTCTCTGCCAGGACTGGATATTTAGCACGAATAGCTGGATTTCGCACTAGTTCATATGTCGCGTCGATGGATTGTACCCATCGTGCCATAGACTCATCCGCCATTGGCGTCGTCATTGCCTCGGACCGTGCGCGTTGATACCCTGTTAACGTGGGACCGCCATCCTCATACAATACCTATTAGGTCAATATAGCTGTCGCAGTCCAATTGGCAACGCCATCGACGGCTTGGCGTAGTCGCAATTTTCTGCTCGGCCGATGTGGAGGAATGAGATTTGTCATTTCGTCCTCGTCCGTACCTGCGCTGTTGTGTTAACGTCCAGAGTATGACGGGTCGTCCTGGTTGCGTGCGCGTCCGCGTGAGCACCAAGGAACCTCTTCCGACAGCTCAATTCTGGATAGCAGTGAAAGAGAACTATGATCTTGGAATGCTTCGGACACATGTGGCGCGCACACTTGAATCCCACTATGATACTGTTGTGGATCCTGCCACTCTGAACGTCGCAATCCATGACTTTGACCTGTGTGACGATGTTGGCCAAATACTTCAGGAAGGCGATCTTATTACGTATGTTTTTGGATAGTATCCGGCTTACATACAGTGTTTCAAATTTGAAGCGACGAAAAACGTTGGTTCAAGAATATGAGACTTCAGGTCCCACCAAACCTCTGGTGGACCCAGAAACGGAACGTGCTATCATGGCAGAAGCTAACAGGATCACGCGTCTCATGCGCTCCCAGCATCATCAGGCACCTTTGATGAAAAAGACGCTTGGAACGAAGCGCAAGCTATCCACGCCTATGACGTCGACGTTTACGCACCGAACGCAGCGTCCCCAACTGGTCCATGACATTTTGGACGATGTGGAGCAAGCTGATCTGAACGACGAGCTGAATGAAATTGATGACGTCGATGAAAATGACTATGTTGACGAAAATGACTATGACGATGTTGTTGGTGATTCTCCATCGGTAGGTAATGAACTATTCAGAAACGAAGACAACGGACAAGAGCAAGGCCAAGTTTGTTCAAAAGACAGCGCTACAGCGGAAAATCCTATTGCTTCTAAATCAGAATCAAGGTCAGATTCTGGCTCGGACTCCTCAGACTCAAACTCGGATTCAGACGCCAGTTCCGATTCAGACTCCTCAGACTCAAGCTCGGATTCAGACGCCAGTTCCGATTCAGACTCCTCAGACTCAAGCTCGGATTCAGACGCCAGTTCCGATTCAGACTCCTCAGACTCAAGCTCGGATTCA